>LNFM01000661.1_pt1 | contig 82629 bp, 67 predicted proteins | sample 596031 | NCBI WGS metagenome assembly LNFM01 (sample SAMN04254537, study PRJNA301005) | activated carbon metagenome | isolation source: dual media filters at the Ann Arbor, Michigan drinking water treatment plant | place: USA: Ann Arbor | reverse complement strand
GGTAGCGTCCGTGGCATTGGGCGCCACGGTCATCGAAAAGCACTTCACGCTCGCCCGTGCCGACGGCGGCGTGGACAGCAGTTTCTCTCTTGAACCCGCAGAATTCAAGACGCTGGTGGTGGAATCGCTTCGCGCATGGGAAGCCCTGGGTCAGGTGAGCTACGGGCCCGTGCCGGACGAGATCAAATCGGTGGCCTATCGGCGCTCAATCTATCTTTCGCGCGACGTGAAGGCTGGTGAAGTTTTCACCACGGATAACCTTCGCGTCATTCGACCCGGCCGCGGGCTCGCGCCAAAGTTCCTGGACGTTGTGCTGGGCAAAAAGGCCAAGTGCGATGCAGTGCTGGGTACCCCGCTGTCCTGGGATTTACTCGGCTAACGCGCCCGGTCCGCGCCGGCCCAGTTCTATCACAAGCTTCGCGACACGCTCGGCTGAACTGCCGACGTAGAAAGCCGTTGGATCAACAAGCGGCGCGCTGCGCCGACAGGCAAGGGCTGCGTCCAGCTCAGCCCACGAGTCCACACCCTCGGCAAACCCAAGGTCTGCGTAGTTGTAAGAAGCTTCCCGTACCGAGGGTGCGAACTTCAGACAGATCGTGCGCTTGCCGGCGAGCGCCGCCTCAAGACCTACTGTGCTGGTCTGCACAACTACGATGTCGGAGGCGAGCAGTAGGGGATGCAAAGGCTCCACTGACGGCTTGCTGCGGTGCAGCCGGGGGCCGGGCGGCAGCGTCGGATAGAGGTGCCACTCGCTAGGGTGGTAGCGCGTGACCAGCGCATCGTTGGCGTGCGACTGGACCCAGCGATGGAGCCATTCCTGCACCTCCGTGCCGAAGCCCTGATTCTGCCACGCCACCGGCGTCCCGGGCAGTTCCTCCCGGTGCCCGGCAAACAGGATCACGCGCTGCTGCGTCCACCCGAGGCTCTCGCGCAACGCGCGCGCCTGCAGCACCACCTCGGGTGCGCACAGCGTGTCAAAGGCAGGATTGCCGGTCACGACAAGGCGCTGCGCCGCCATGCCTGCCTCAACCATCGCTTGCTTCACGGCGGGCGACAATACTGTGATGCGGTCCGCGTGTACTGGGCGGTAGCAGTATGGATCCGTGGCGTCGACGAACAGATCGGTCATGGACAGTGACGAGATGCCCAGGCGTAACGCCGCCTCCGTGGCCGCGGCCTCGGTGCGCGGCGAATTGGTTACCACCACGATGTCGGGCGCGAGCTGGCGCACCACTGCCGTCATGAACTCCAGCGGATGGAAGCCAGTGCGACCACGCTCCGCATAGCGCTTTGCCGCGCCCGCCTCACCCAGCTCGCGCACCCACTGCGCGTAGTTCACGCCGAGGTACCAGAGGCTTTCCTCCTCTTCGACATCGGGGTGTGAATTCTCACCCAGTAGGGCGCGGCCCCAGGCAAGTACACGTTCGCGCTCAGGCACCAGATGCGCGAAATCGCGGTAACCGAGGGGCTTCAGCCCCAGCTGGGAGGCCTTGCGATAGCCGGTGGTGAGCGCCATCACCGTGCAGGCGATACCCCTTGCTTCCAGCTCGCGTACTACCGGCGCGATCATGGGGACGTGGCCGCCGCCGTAGGCGACCAGCAGGGCCGTCTTCACTTTCTCCTCAGGAGCAACAGCTCGGAGTGAAATCCGTCCACGGTACGGAAACCAAAGGGCAGCACATTGCGATCCACAAGTTCGTAGCCAGGGAGCATCCCGACATAGTCGTCAGCGCGGATAGGCACCTCAACTCCCACTGTGCCGGGGCCACGCCACGCCTGCTTACCCTCGCGCAGGTTGCGCAGCAACACCCAGCGAGTCTGCAGGCGATCCACTTGGTGCAGGTAATTCGCCACCACTGGCGGTTCCATTTCCTGAAAGGAGATGAAGTTGACAAACAGGTCGACCGCACCGCGCAAGCTGCAAATCTGCCACGAGCAAAGCACCGAAGCCGAGGGCAGGGAAGCGATGTCGATCACGGAGCGCATGCGCGTCTGCACGTAACCTGCGACCCGTGCATCGCCGAGCGCAGCGCGCAGGTAGCGCTCTGCCACGAAGCTGGTTGGCGGGATGTCGACGTCGATATAGCGCCAGTCCTCCACCCCCCCACGGCGAGGATCTCGCCGAGAGTGCCGAAGCCGCCACCCACTTCCAGCACGGTGCGCACGGGCTCTCCGCCCAGATGCTTCTTGAGGAACGCGAGCCCCAGCAGATAGTTCAACGAAGAGCGGCTGAAACGCCGGCCGTCGAACGTGAACTGCTCCTGCGGTGCGCCGAAGCTGCATTCACTAAAGCGGTGCAGCGCCGGCAGCCGGTCTGGGTCATCGGCCGCGAGGAGCACGCGGTAATCGGACAGTGCAGCAAGTTCGCCACCGAGTAACTGGTCCAGCGTCAGCTGCGCCTTGCGGTCATTCGGGGCGACTTGCGCGAACCCATACCGCAAGCCGGCGACCTGCTCCACACTCAAACTGTTCCCAGGAGTGCCGTAGGTGGGCACAAAATAGCCAAGCGGCAGCGGCAAGCTGCGGAAACGCTCCACCCCCTGCTCCACGAGCTCGCGTTCGATCTCGGCCGATGCCTCGTCCCAGAATGCGGTGGGCCGGTATAGCGCCTCCTGGGCGCGCATGTCGTCGCGCGCGAGGCGCAGATCTGGGTAGTCGTTGTTCATATTTTGACAGCTTCATTCCACAAGGCAATCGCCGCCAGCGCGCGCAGCTCCCGTGTCAAATTGCCACGGCCGTCGCGATGATTGTCCAGCATGCGGTTGACTACGGCCGGCTCGAACAGCTGCGCGACCACCTCACTGGCACCGAGGGTCTGGCGCAGCCAGCCATGCAGCTCGCCCTTGAACCAGTCGCCGATCGGCACCGTGAACATCTGTTTTTTTCGGTGGGCAAGGTCTTCGCCGATCAGCGGCGCCGCAGCACGTTTGAACCAATGCTTTTTGTCGCCCTGAGTTGAGAGTTTGGTCCCGCCGCGCGAGCGGAAGGCAAACTCCATCAGCCGCCGGTCCAGGAAGGGTGTGCGCGCCTCGATACTCACCGCCATGCCCATACGGTCGGGCTTGACCAAATTGTTCCCGGAAAGCAGCAGTTGCATGTCCAAGTAAAGCGCTTGGTTCACCCGGTCGAAGTGTCTCGCCTCGTCGAACCACGGCTTGGCAACTACCGAAAAGCTGTCGATTCCTGCCAAACGCTCGGTCACCTCTGGCCGACACAGCACGGCCTTGGCCTCTGGTGTGAACAGCGAGATGCTATCGAAGTAGGTGCGTCTGAACAGAGAGTCGTCCAACTCGGCCACGCCCGGGCGACAAAAGAAAGCAGCATATTTGTCGTATCCGGCAAACAGTTCATCGCCACCATCGCCGGTCAGAACCACCTTTACCTGTTGAGCTGCCAGCTCACTCACGCGCAAGGTAGGCATGAACGAAGCGTCGCCGTGAGGCTGATCCAGGTGGAAGAGCACCTGAGGCCAGCGGTCCAGCATGTTGAGTTCCGCGACTTCCATCGTGTGGGCGCAACCAAAACGATGCGCCGCCTGCGCCGCGAATGATGACTCGTCGTAACGCGGATCTTCAAAACCAATGCAGAACGTCTTGACCGGCTCTTTCACATGCCGCGCCATCAGGCCGACGATGGTGCTGGAATCCACCCCCCCCGATAGAAAGGCGCCAAAAGGCACGTCGGCACGCAGGCGAATGCGCGTGGCGTCGTCGAGCAGCGCCATGAACTCTTCGGCCCACTCGCCAAACTCAAAGTCTTCCTCGCGTTGTTCCGCCAGGCACCACCAGCGCTGCGTCTGCACATGGCGGCCCCGCTTGTACTTCTGCCACGTGCCGGGCATGACATGCCGCACGCCCTCGTAAGCAGTCCAGGGCGCCGGGATGTAGTTGAACGTCAGATAGTGGTGTATGGCTTCAAGGCACATCCCTGGCTTGTGTTGCATGGCCGGCCACAGAGCCTTGGGCTCGGAGCCAAACAGCAGACGCTGGCCGTCGTCATGCACAAACAGGGGCTTGACCCCGATGCGGTCGCGCGCGAGGTATAGTGCATCGTCGCGCGCATCGTCGATCGCAATGGCAAACATGCCGTTGAGCCGGGTCAGGCAGGCAATACCATCGCGTTCGTATAACCGCAGGATGACCTCAGTGTCCGACTGGGTGCGCAGACAGACGCCTTGGGCGCGCAGTTCGCTAGCCAATTCCACATGGTTGAAGATCTCGCCGTTTTGCACCACGGCGATCAGGCCGTCATCGCTCACAAAGGGCTGGTGCCCGCCACCCAGGTCGATGATGGACAAGCGCCGGTTACCGATGGCCACGCCACGCTGGGGCTGGTGATGAATGCCTTCGTCGTCCGGCCCGCGGTGGAAGATTGCCTTCGCCATACCGCTCAGCCCCTCTTCACTCAAGGGCTGGCGTCTGCGGTCCCAGTAGCCAAAGATGCCGCACATGGGTCAGTTAGCTCCCTTGCCGCGCAGCCGTCGTAGCGTCCACCAGCAGATTTTCAGGTCCAGCCAAAGCGACCTCTCGCGGGTGTAGCGCAGGTCGGCTTCCAGCCGCTGCGCCTTGGTCGACTCGGACCGATACAGCGCTTGCGCCAGCCCGGTGATGCCAGGCCGCACGCTGCAGCGCTGAGCCCAGTCGACCGCGGTGTACAGGTAGCGCTGCTCCAGCACATCCGGGCGAGGGCCCACCAGGCTCATGTCGCCGTTGAGCACGTTGATAAGTTGCGGCAGTTCGTCAATGCTGGTGCGCCGAATAAACCGGCCGACCCGGGTGATGCGCGGGTCGTTGCAGGTCGTGAAGTAAGGCCCGATGCTGGCAGCGTTCTTCACCATGCTGCGGAACTTGAACATGCCGAATTCACGGCCATGCAGACCTACGCGGGTCTGGCGGAAAAGTACCGGCAAGCCGGTCTCGAAAGCGATGGCCAGCGCAGCGCCCAGAAGCAGTGGACTCAGGGCGCACAATGCCAACAAGGCCAGCACCATGTCCATGGCGCGCTTCAAGCAGCACTCTCCGCCGTGCGCAGCGCCATCGACGCCGCCACGGAACCAATCAAAGCACTGATACGCAGCCGGTCCGCATCGACTTGGCCGGGCGTGCGCATGCGCAAGACCCGCTCAGCGTTCCGCAAGGACTCAACCCCTGCCTCGAAGGTGTGCACGGCAGCGCCGGGCGCATCGTGCCGATGAAAAGTGCGCGACAAAATCACCGCCTGCGAACCCAGGCGCAGATGTTCGGCCAGCACATCACGCCCCGGTAGCAGTCCCTCGCCCAATCGCGCAATCCCGCCGAAGCCGAAACGCAAGCCATGGGCGGACACCCGGTGTGCCACGGTGTCCAGCACCCCCTGAGCCAAGGGCTCGAACATGAACTGGCAGCCCAGCGAAAGATGCAGATCGTTCAGACCTACAAAAACCTCGCACAGGCCGGGTGTCCCAATCCAGTCATCAAGCGTATGGAGTGCGCCGGCAGTCTCCAGCAGCGCCACAATGGGCGCGCGCCCGGACACAATACGACTGAAAGTCCGCAGCTCGTCGGGGGTTTGAAACATTGGCAGCATCACCCAATCAGCCCCCTGCGCAATCACAGCATCGATCTCAGCCGGTGTGCTGGCGTGAAGTGGATTGACCCTCACCATGAGCCGCGCCCGTCGCAGTTGGGCCTTGACCCGACCCACATCTTGAATTTGGTGGGTGGTGATGAAACTGTTGCGCCCAGCCTGACGCACCGCCTTGCCGTGGATTTCAAGATCCACAAACAGGCGCATGCCAGGCAGCGCATCGCAACGGCGTGCCAGCACGGGGTCATTGGTGATTTGAAGCAGGTCCATCATGGGTAGGCCGCAATTATGACCTCAAGGCCTGGCGCAATCCGGCGCCCGAGAACCAGCTAAAAGCTATCACAAACATAGCAGAAGCTGCAGACAAGATAAGGACTGCAGCGTGAAATGCCCGCATACCCACGGCGGGCAGAGCCAGGCCATCCATGGGTATCAGCCACCGCTCCAGTACCGCGACCGTCCCCAACGCAGCCAGCGGCGCAAGAAGCCCCCGCACTGGAACCCAACGCTGGAGCGCCGAGGCACCCACCGCCGCCCAGGCCACCAAGGCAGCAACCAGGAATCCGAGATTCAATGCCCACATCAGCTCGGCACCTCCAGTGCGCCCAGTGCTTCCGGCCAGCAACAGTACCGCCAGCGCCAGTGCATAGGCCAACACCCCAAAACGCATGCGTCCCACCGTGGCTAGTACGACCAAAGCGACTGCCAACAAGGCTTGTGGCAGCAGACTCCAAGCGCCCACAACTCCCCAAGCCGTGACTTGAACCAAAGCCGCGGGCTCCATGGCCCCCCATCCGAACAGCAAGGTCGTGATTGCAGATGCGCCCACCAGCAGCGCTGCAGCCGCTGCGCACGCCAGCGTCCAGCACAGCACCAGAGCATTGCGTACAGCACATGCCATGGGCGCCGAATCGGCGCCACCGATGGGTGCCTGCCTCGCATGGGCTTGGGCGATGGCTGGAAACGCCAGTGACGCCACCAGTTGAATCGCCAGCACCAGTGGCAGTTCCACCAGCTTCCAGGCATAGTTGAAAGTTGCCAAAGCCCCCTCTCCGCCCGTCGAGGCAAGAGTTCGGGCGACAAATGGCAAGGTCAAGGGCAATCCAGCCCCCAACACAGCCCACAACCAAATTCGCCAGCCAGGCAAGACCACAGGAACGGCAGGAGCGGGTGGCAGGCTTGCGTGGCGCACGCGGCGTAAACGCCAGCCCTGCCAGAGCAGCCGCAGACACACTGCGACCAGCAAGAATACACCCAGGATCGGCCCGGTCGACCGCTCAGCCCCAAGCGTACCTGCCAGAACCAACGCGAAGATGAGCACGACATTCACCACCAGGTTCGCGCTGTAGAGGCCGACAAAATCGCGCTCATGCTGCAGGCGCGTTGCCCACAGGCCGGCCAGCATGGCAGCTGGCAAGGCAAGGGCGCTCCAGACCACGGCCTGACGTGCCGCGCCTTGCAATGCTGGAGAGACACCGGGCACCAACAACGCCCCCAACTGCGCCGGGGCGATACACATCGCGACGACCATGCCGAGCGACACCCACAGCAAACGCATTGCCACGCGGTTTTGCGTCACGTTTTGCTGTGCGACCGGTTGTTTAGCCCAGTGGGGCACAAGCACGTAGGCCAATGCACCGCCGGCCAGGACCCCGGCCAGCCAGTCGGGCAGGGTCAGCATCAGAATGACCACGTCCGCCATTCCGGAAGTGCCAAACGTCGCCGCCAGTGCTGTCTCGCGCAGCACCCCGAGCAAACGGCTGGCGACCAGCAGCAACAAGGAGAGCAAGCCAGCTTTGACAAACATGCCGAAATTATCGGGCTGGGTTGGGCATCAGGCTCCCCGAAGATCGCCAAAAAACTAAAATGACGAGTTTCGGTCCGAACAAAGCACCTCGAACGCCTCGATCCACGGGCGGCACCTCATGTCTGACAACAACATCATCCATTCCGCCCCACAAGACGACAACCAGCTCATCGCCGAGCGCCGCGAGAAGCTGCGGGCCCTGCGCGAAGCACAGGCTGGTGGAGGCGCTGTGGCGTTTCCTAACAATTTCAAGCCCGCCCACAAGGCCGCGCTGCTGCACCAGGAACACGCCGAGGCCACCAACGAGTCGCTGGAAGCCACGCCCGTGGCGGTTTCGGTCGCTGGCCGCATGATGCTAAAGCGTGTCATGGGCAAGGCCAGCTTTGCCACGATTCAGGACGGATCCTTGGGCGATGTGGGCGGGCGTATCCAGCTGTATGTGACCCGCGATGCGCTGGGCGAAGACCTGTACGCCGCCTTCAAGCACTGGGATCTGGGCGACATCGTGGGTGCCGAGGGCACGCTGATGAAGACAAAGACGGGCGAGCTTTCCATCAAGGTCACCAGCCTGCGCCTGCTGACCAAGAGCCTGCGCCCGCTGCCCGACAAGTTCCACGGCATGGCCGACCAGGAGCAAAAGTACCGCCAGCGCTACGTGGACCTGATCACCGACGAACACGCGCGCAAGCGCTTCATGGCGCGCAGCAAAGCCGTGAGCACCCTGCGCGAGTTCATGGTGAGCCATGGGTTCCTTGAAGTTGAGACGCCCATGCTGCACCCCATTCCGGGCGGTGCCAACGCCAAGCCGTTTGTGACGCACCACAACGCGCTGGAGCAGGAGATGTTCCTGCGCATCGCGCCAGAGCTGTACTTGAAGCGCCTGATTGTGGGCGGGTTCGAGCGCGTGTTCGAGATCAACCGCAGCTACCGCAACGAAGGTATCTCGGTGCGCCACAACCCCGAGTTCACCATGATGGAGTTCTACGCGGCGTACTGGAACTACCTGGATCTGATGGACTTCACCGAGACGCTGATCCGCGAGGTGGCGCTCAAGGCCACGGGTTCGCTGCAGATGACCTACCAGGGCCGCGCCGTGGACCTGACCCAGCCATTTGCCCGCCTGACCATCCGCGAAGCGATCTTCCAGTACACCGAAGCCGGTGCCCATGTGGACGATGCCGCCTGGCTCATCAGTGCTCTGAAAAAGCTGGGCATGACCGAAGAGAAGGACAAGCTCTCCACCCGGTCGCTCGCCAGCCTGCAGGTGTTCTACTTTGAAGAAACGGTGGAAGACAAGCTGTGGCAGCCCACCTTCATCATGGAGCACCCTACCGAAATCAGCCCGCTTGCGCGTGCCAACGACACGCGCCCCGAGGTGACCGAGCGCTTTGAGCTTTACATCACTGGCCGCGAGTTCGGCAATGGCTTCAGCGAACTTAACGACGCCGAAGACCAGGCTGCACGCTTCCATGCGCAGGTGGCCGCCAAGGACAGCGGCGACGACGAAGCCATGTTCTACGACCACGACTTTGTACGTGCGCTGGAATACGGCATGCCGCCCACCGGCGGCTGCGGCATCGGCATTGACCGGCTGATGATGCTGCTGACGGACAGCCCCAGCATCCGCGACGTGATCTTGTTCCCGGCCCTGCGCCGCGAGAGCTGAGCCGGGTCCTTCAAGACTGCAATGCACCGCCCCGGCAATGGGCCGGCGCGGTGCTGCGATTGCGAAAAAGACCATGGCCACTTCCAAGCTGCAGATGCTGACCAACCGACTGCCTGACTGGATGCAGGAGTGGCTGGAGGTCATCGTGCCCGGCACGCAGATCCTGCTGATCGTGCTGGGTGCCTGGCTCATTCAGCGCACGCTGCGGCGTCTGATGCGCCGTGCGGCAGCGCACTACCAGTTGCCCGACGAGCTGGTCGTGCCCATCAACGGGCTGATCCGCTGGCTGACCATTGCCACAGCATCGCTCATGGTGCTCGAGCGCATGGGTGTCTCGGCCACTGTGCTGTGGACCGCCTTTACCGGCTTTGCCACGGTGGGCGCGGTGGCGTTCTTCGCGGCGTGGAGCGTGCTGTCGAACCTGTTTTGCGCACTGCTGATCTTCACCGTGCGGCCGTTCCGGGTGGGCGACTACATCGAGGTGCTGGACACCGCCGAGAAGCCAGGCGCCAAAGGTCGCGTGGTGGACATCAACCTGCTTTACATCACGCTTGAAGACCAGACACCGGGCCACGGCGAAGCGTGGCTGCAAATTCCGAACGCTCTGATCTTCCAGCGCGTAGTGCGGCGATTCCAAGGCGTTCCCCAACCGCCTGCTGCGCCATCAGTGGTAGCAGCAGACGCCAGCCCTGCGGCGCCCGCACCCGTCGTGCCAAGCCCCTTCAACAACCCCTGAGCGCGCCCGTCGGGTGCAGCGCCTGAAGCCCGGGACCCACCGGCGCCCCGGCCATAGAGCGCCTGGCTGTACCACGGATGCGATATCAGGGCAGCAGATCCAGCGCCTGCAGATACGCAGGCTGGTACATCAACTCGTCCCAGGGTTGGGGCAGCGTTTCGGGCAGCAGCGCCAAGCGGCGCGCCTCGCTGTCCACACTGGGCTTCCATACGCCCCTATCGCGGGCGGCCAGCAGGCCGTCGAGCAGCTCATCCACTGGCTCGCCCCTGCCCACGCTCTGGTTGCACAGCAGCACCAGGTCGCAACCAGCATCCAGGGCGACCACAGCGGCATCGGTGTAGCTGACCAGCTGACCGTCAAGGCTGCGGGCGCCTTCCATGCTGAGGTCGTCGCTGAAGATCGCGCCGTCAAAGCGCATCTGGCGGCGCAGGATGTCCTGCAGCCAGCGTTTTGAAAACCCAGCGGGGCGGCTGTCCACCTTGGGGTAGATCACATGCGCCGGCATGACGCTGGTCAGCGTACTGCTCAGCCACGGATACGGCGCTGCGTCGTCGGCCAGGATGGCCTTGAGGCTGCGCTTGTCCACTGGTACTTCGGTGTGCGAATCCGCCTTGACGAAACCGTGCCCCGGAAAGTGCTTGCCGCAATTGGCCATGCCCGCCTGCAGCAGGCCATGCATCAGGCTCTTGGCCAGCATGGCGACCACGCGCGCGTCGCGGTGGAATGCGCGATCGCCGATCACGCCGCTCTCGCCATGATCCAAATCAAGCACGGGGGTAAAGGAGAAATCCACGCCGCAGGCTCGCAGCTCGGCGCCAAGCACATAACCCGCCGCAGTGGCGGCATTGGTGGCCCGCATCGCGCCGTTTCCAGCCAGGGCGCCAGTGCCCTTGCCGTCGTCCATCCACATGTCGCCCAGCGCACGCATGGGCGGCAGGTGGGTGAAGCCGTCGGTGCGAAAGCGCTGAACGCGGCCGCCTTCGTGGTCGACGCAGATGAGCAGGTCGTCACGCACAGCCTTGACGGCGCTGGTGAGGTCCAGCAACTGCGCGCGGTTGTCCCAGTTGCGGGCAAACAGGATGACGCCGCCGGTGAGCGGGTGGGCCAGGCGGCGACGGTCGTCCACAGAGAGGGACGTGCCCGCCACGTCGAGGATGATGGGTGCGTGTTCAGTCATGGTGATGCAGCGAAAATGCTATGTTTATGATAGCTGTCGGCACTTATGAATCAAGCGCTATAGACATTTTTTAATCAAATCGTTTCAACAACACAGAAACTGGCTGCGTAGTCGGTTTCATCGGTGACGCTCAGGTGGGATTTCAGGCCCTTGGCGTCAAACCAGTCCTTGAGGGCGCCGTGCAACACCACCACCGGCTGGCCCGAGGGCAGCTTGGCGATCTCACAGTGGCGCCAGGTCATGGGCATGCGCATGCCGAGGCCAATGGCCTTGCTGAACGCCTCCTTGGCGGAAAACCGCGTCGCCAGGTAGCGCAGGCCGCGGTCCGGCCAGCGGGCACTGCGCTCGCGCCAGGTTCTGAGTTCGCCATCGGCCAGCACCTTGGCCGCAAAGCGCTCGCCGTGGCGTTCCAGGCTGGCCTGGATGCGGCGGACATCGCAGATGTCCGTTCCTATGCCGTAGATCATGGATTCAGCCTCAAAACAGGGTGTAGCGCTTGATTTAATTGCCCCTATAGCTATTAGAAAAGGAGCATCACGCTGAGTAGCCAGGCTGGCTGCCTTCGGCAATGCAATCCAAGTACGCCTGTACGGTGGCGGCGTATCCCAGCTCCAGCGCATCAGCGATGAGGGCATGGCCGATCGACACCTCATGCAGCCCCGGCACCTCGTGCACAAAGGCAGGCAGGTTGTCGCGGTTCAGGTCGTGCCCCGCGTTGACCAGCAGCCCGGCATCCAGTGCCGCCCGGGCGGCCGCCCTGTAGCGGGCCAGCTCGGTCGCCTGCCGCGGGGTGCCCCAGGCAGCAGCGTACGGTTCGGTGTACAGCTCCACGCGATCCGCCCCGACCCCACAAGCCGCCGCCATCTGCTCAGGCACCGGGTCCATGAACAGGCTCACGCGGGCCCCGAGCGCCTGGCACTCGGCAATCAGCGGACGCAGCCGCTCGGCATCCTGCGGAAAGCTCCAACCGTGGTCACTGGTGAACTGGTCCTCGCTGTCGGGCACAAAGGTGACCTGGTGCGGTGGCATGCCCTGCGCCGCCAGCTGGCGGATGAAGTCCATCAGGTTCTGCGAGGGGTTGCCCTCGATGTTGTACTCGCGCCCCGGCCACGCCTTCATCAACGAAGCCAGGTCAAACACATCCTGGGGGCGAATGTGGCGCTCGTCGGGCCGGGGATGCACCGTAATGCCCTGGGCACCCGCCTTCAGGCACAGCTCGGCCGCGCGTGTGACGCTGGGTATGCCGAGATGGCGCGTGTTGCGCACCAGGGCGACCTTGTTGACGTTGACGGACAGGGCCGTGGCGCGCGTGGGCCGCGAAGAGAGGCTGGAGGGCTGGGTCATAGGGCCTGGAGGTCGATCATGAGCTGGCGGGTGCGCAGCGTGGGGCTGCCGCAATGGTATTGCAGCAGCGTGCGCAGCTGCGGCTTGAGTTCGGCGGCAAAGGGCGCGCAGGCGCGCAGCGTGGCGGTGTAGCTGGCCACATCGTCCAGGCCACGCTGCAGCGCCATCCACTGGCTGCCTTGCAGGCCGGCCCGGTCGCTTGGCGACGCGGCACGCAGCCCGCCTTCGGGCACGAGGGTGTAGCGCGTATCGGGCTGAAGAGGCGCGAAGGTCATGGTCTGCACATCGAGCGCGGGCAACAGGCCGATCTCGCGCAGCAGCAGCAGTTCGAAGCTGCGCAGCACGGGCTCCAGCGCGTCGCCATGCTCGCTGGCCAGTACGCGCACCACGCCGGCGTAGGCATCAAAAAGCGATGCATGCGGGTCAGCACGGGCCAGCAGGCGCAGCAGCAGCTCGTTGAGGTACAAGCCCGACATCAGGGCATCGCCGGTGGGCATCACATGCCCGCCCACCCATTCGGCGCCCTTGAGGGTGTGGATGTCGCCTTCGCCATTGCCGGCGAGGCTGTAGGTCAGTGCCAGGGGCTGAAGGGGCAACAGCACCGGCCGGAAGTTGGAGCTGGGCTTCTTGGCGCCCTTGGCCACCAATGCCACGCGACCATGGTGGCGGCAGAAGACTTCCAGGATCAGGCTGGATTCGCTCCAGTCATAGCTGTGGAGGACGAAAGCGGGTTCGTCCGAGATGCGCTTGGCGGCGGCCACGTGACGTCAGCAGTGGGCGTGCGGGTCAGGCAGCAGGCGCGAGGCGGCGCATCACTCGTAGCCGAATGACCGCACCCGGGCCTCATCATCCGCCCAGCCGGAACGCACCTTCACCCACAACTCCAGGAACACCTTGGCGTCCATGAGCTTTTCCAGCTCCTGGCGGGCTTCGGTGCCGATGCGCTTCAAGCGCTCGCCTTTGTCGCCGATGACCATCATCTTGTGGTTGTCGCGCTCGACCACGATGGTCGCGGCGATCTTCACCATGCGCTTGTGCTGCTTGCTGGCTTCTTCGTCGAACTTGTCGATCACGACGGTGGAGGTGTAGGGCAGCTCGTCACCCGTGAAGCGGAACAGCTTTTCACGCACGGTTTCGCTGGCGAGGAATTTCTCGCTGCGGTCGGTCAGCTCGTCTTCGGCATACCACCAGCCCTGCTCGGGCAGGTACTTGGCGCAAATGCCGAACAGGCGCTCGACGTCGGCCTTGTTTTTGGCCGACATGGGCACGAACTCCGCAAACGGGTGGCGCTCCTGCATGCTCTTGAGCCAGGGCGCCAGCTCGGCACGCCGGTTGACCATGTCGAGCTTGTTGGCCAACAGCAACGTGGGAATGCCTGGCTTGAAGAGCGACAGCACCTTGGCGTCTGCCAGCGTGAAGTTGCCAGCCTCCACCACGAAGAGGATCAGGTCCACATCGCCGATCGCACCCATCACCGTCTTGTTGAGCGACTTGTTGAGCGCGGTGGCATGCCGCGTCTGGAAACCCGGCGTATCCACAAAGATGAACTGCGTCTGCTCACGGGTGCGGATGCCCGTGATGCGGTGGCGCGTGGTCTGGGCCTTGCGCGAGGTGATGCTGATCTTCTGGCCGACCAGTGCATTGAGCAAGGTGGACTTGCCCACGTTGGGCTTGCCGACGATGGCGATCACGCCGCAGCGCTGGCCGGGCACCGCAGCCGGCGCACCGGCCGCAGCCAGCATGCTTTCGAGGTCATTTTGCACGCTAGCGCCTGTATCGTCTGCACCGCCAGCTACATTTTTTGTAGCATCATTCATAGTTTCCTTGTTTTCAATGTGGCCAGCATGGCCGCGGCCGCCGCCTGTTCGCCCGCACGGCGCGAGCCGCCGATACCGCGCTCGGTCAGGCCGAGTTCCGGGATGTCGCACTCCACGTCAAATGTCTGGCGGTGTGCGGCGCCGGTGGTGCCCACCACCTGGTACTGCGGCAGTTTCATTTTGCGACCCTGCAGCCACTCCTGCAACGCGGTCTTCGGGTCCTTGGAGGCTGCCTGCATCTGCGGGTTGATCTCGACGCCCTCGAACAGCCGGTGCACCAGCGCCTCGGCGGGCGCATACCCCGCGTCAAGGTACACCGCGCCGATCAGGGCTTCCAGCGCATCCGCCAGGATCGATGGCCGCTGCTGCCCGCCCGATTTGGCCTCGCCTTCACCCAGGCGCAGCACGTCAGAAATCTTGAGTCGAACAGCGAGCTGGTGCAACGTATCCTGCTTGACCAAGTTGGCACGCACCCGCGACAGGTCACCCTCGGGCAAGTCTGTCAGGCGGCGGTACAGAAGGCTGGCGACCGCCAGGTTCAGCACCGAATCGCCCAGAAACTCAAGCCGCTCGTTGTGGTCGGCTGAAAAGCTGCGGTGGGTGGTGGCCCGTTGCAGCAGGGACACATCTGCAAATACATGCTGCAGGCGAGCCTGCAGCGCTTGGAGTCCGGGTTGCACTAGTTGGTCTGCGCTTCGAAACGGTACACGAGGTAGGCAGGGCCTGCCAGGGCGATCTCGCGCGAGTACTTGAAGCTGACCACGACCTTGTCGCCGCGCTTGGTGACTTCGAGGTCCTTGCCTTGAATGGAGCGGATGTCATCGATCGCTGCCGCACGATCAAACGCGGCACGCACTCCGGGCACGGTGCCTTCAACCTTTGCCTTATCGATCGCACGCTTGGCGGCAACGTATTCAAGGAAGATGGGCACCGACTGGCCACCAATGGCAAAGACAGCCACTGCAAACACACCGAGAAACACCAGCCCAAAGAAAGACAACCCGCGCTGACGCGAACGCAGTGCTGCCTGATGCGATTTACTCATTGCCGCCCCTCATTGATTGTTGATGCAGGACCATGTCAGTTGAATGGCCCGATACGTTTGAAATTGCCGAAGTTCATCCAGACGAAGAACGCTTTCCCAACGATATTGCGCTCGGGCACGAAACCCCAATAGCGCGAATCGAGGGAGTTGTCGCGGTTATCGCCCATCATGAAATAGTGCCCATCAGGCACCTTGCACACAACGCCTTCCACACTGTACCGGCAGTTTTCGCGGTAGGCAAAGTTGCTTGCGCCCTGGACAAATGCGGGCACCTCAGCGTTATTGAGCAGGCGATGGCGGTGCTCGCCGAGTTGCTCTTCAAACTGCTTGAAGTACCGCATGGAGTCTTCTTCAAGAAAGTCGGGCAGTGCCGCCGTGTCCACAGGCTTGCCGTTGATGCTCAGACGCTTGTTGATGTAGGCGACTTCATCGCCCGGCACGCCCACCACACGTTTGATGTAATCAAGGCTGGGCTGTGGGGGATAGCGGAAGACCATGACGTCCCCGCGCGCAGGACGATTGCCTTCGGTGATCCGGGTATGGATCACTGGCAGACGGATTCCGTAAGTGAACTTGTTTACCAGGATCAGGTCACCCACCAGCAGGGTGGGGATCATCGAGCCAGAGGGGATCTTGAAAGGTTCGAACAGGAAAGATCGCAGCACGAACACGGCCGCAATCACGGGAAACAATCCGGCGGTCCAGTCCAGCCACCAAGGCTGCATAAGGATGCGCCCCCTGGCCTCGGCGGTATCCACATCCACCTTCTGGATCCCCATGCGGTCGAGCTCTGCCCGGCGCGCGACCGCTGCATCTTCGATGGCTTGTGCAGCCAGTCGACGGCGCGGCAAAAAATACAAGCGTTCCGCAAGCCAGTAAACGCCCGTCACGAGCGTGGCAAGAAAAAGGAGCAACGCGAAGTTGCCCTCGATGGCACCGAAGTACCACGCACCCACGTAGCCAGCCGCAGCGGCAAGGATCGCGGCCGTGAGGATCTGCATGAACTGCATCAGTCTTCCACCTGCAAGATGGCCAGGAATGCCTCCTGTGGCACTTCGACGGAGCCAATCTGTTTCATGCGCTTCTTGCCTGCTTTCTGCTTCTCGAGAAGCTTGCGCTTGCGGGATATGTCACCCCCGTAGCATTTTGCCAGCACGTTCTTGCGCAGGGCCTTGATGGTCTCGCGCGCAATGATGTTCGCGCCGATCGCGGCCTGGATGGCTACGTCGTACATTTGGCGACTGATGATCTCACGCATCTTTGCGACCACGGCACGACCGCGGTACTGCGATTGCGACCGGTGCACGATGATGGACAGTGCATCGACTTTCTCACCGTTTAGCAGAATATCGACCTTGACCACATCGGATGCGCGGTATTCCTTGAACTCGTAGTCCATGGAGGCATAGCCGCGCGACACGGACTTGAGCTTGTCAAAGAAGTCCAGCACGATCTCGCCCAGCGGCATTTCGTAGGTCAGCATGACCTGACGGCCGTGGTAGGCCATGTTGATCTGCACGCCACGCTTCTGGTTGGCTAGCGTCATCACCGGGCCGACGTAGTCCTGCGGCATGTACAGATGCACGGTCACGATGGGCTCACGGATTTCCTCCAGACGCCCCTGGTCGGGCATCTTGGAGGGGTTCTCCACCATGACAACTTCGCCATCGGCCTTGACCACCTGATACACCACGCTGGGCGCGGTCGTGATGAGATCCTGGTCGAATTCGCGCTCGAGCCGCTCCTGGACGATTTCCATGTGCAAAAGGCCCAGGAAGCCGCAACGGAAGCCAAAGCCCAGTGCCTGACTTACCTCGGGCTCATAGTGCAGCGAGGCATCATTGAGCTTGAGCTTTTCAAGCGCGTCGCGCAGCGAGTCGTACTCACTGGCTTCGGTAGGGTAAAGGCCTGCAAACACCTGTGGCTGGATCTCCTTGAACCCCGGTAGCGCTTCGGCGGCTGGACCCGCATTGTTGGGCAGCTTCTTTTCGAGCGTGATGGTGTCACCCACCTTGGCCGCCTGCAGCTCCTTGATGCCCGCAATGATGTAGCCCACCTGCCCTGCATCGAGCGAATTGCGAGGTTCGTTGGCAGGCGTGAAGACGCCGAGGTTGTCCGCGTTGTACACAGCCTCGCTCGCCATCATCTTGATGCGCTCGCCCTTGAGCAGGCGGCCGTCCACCACGCGCACCAGCATGACCACGCCCACGTAGCTGTCGAACCAGCTGTCGATAATCATCGCGCGAAGCGGGCCGTCCGGCTTGCCGCGCGGCGCAGGCACCTTGGCCACGATGGCTTCCAGGATCTCGTCGATGCCCATGCCGGTCTTGGCAGAACAAGGAATGGCGTCGGTTGCATCGATACCGATCACGTCCTCGATCTCGGACTTTGCATTCTCAGGATCGGCGTTGGGCAGATCCATCTTGTTGAGGACGGGCACCACCTCAACACCCAGGTCGAGAGCCGTGTAGCAGTTGGCTACGGTTTGTGCTTCCACACCCTGCGATGCGTCCACCACCAGGAGCGCACCTTCGCATGCGGACAGCGAACGACTTACCTCATAAGAGAAGTCGACATGTCCAGGCGTGTCGATGAGGTTGAGGTTGTAGATCTGTCCGTCCTGGGCCTTGTATTGGAGGGCAGCGGTCTGCGCCTTGATGGTTATCCCGCGCTCCTTTTCGATATCCATCGAGTCCAGGACCTGCGCTTCCATCTCGCGGTCTGCAAGTCCGCCGCAACGCTGTATCAAGCGATCAGCCAGTGTCGACTTGCCATGATCGATGTGCGCAATGATGGAAAAATTTCTGATGTGGTTCATCAACGGGACACGTCAAGTGATTGAATTGAAATGGGGCGCACAAGAAAAAAGGGCGCGTCGAATGGCGACGCGCCCTGAACCAACAATCATTGGCAACTGCGAAAGTTGGAACTTCATTGTAGGCAAAAAGGGCGAAAGCGGCAGCCAATCCAGTCGCATTTGAGGGAAGTTGCCGCACTGCAACAGCCGTTTTATGCACAGCTTATACACAGACTGCGCACTTGCAACGCTGGACAACTTGTGGGTCAACATCGAAACCGTCGGGATTCACGGCGCGAAACCCAGATGGTGAAGGCCGCGACACTCGATATGCCGATGCGCGCTAACGCAAGGCGCCATTCTATCGAAACTCATCCATTAGGCTGCTGACCATCAAACGCGTAGTGCCTTGCAAAAGGCACTACGCCGCACGCTGATCCATGATGACGCGGGCCTGATGGAGGTCGACCGACTACTTCGCGGGACGGATGAGCGCGTACTGTGCCCACTCCCCACGACGGTAGAGCACATTGATGGGCTTGCTTTTGTCGGCCTTGGCCAGCACAGCTTCAAACTCCTTCACCCCCGAGATTTCCGTATTGGCAATTGCCAGGATCACGTCTCCTTCACGAAGGCCTGCTCGGGCCGCAGCATCCGTGGCCGCAGCAATGACGACGCCGCCCTGCAGCTTGAGCTCTTTCTTCTGCACATCGGATAGCTCCGCAACCGCCAGGCCGATCTGTTGGGCAGCAGGAGATGCCTTGGGTTTTTCCTCGCGCTCCGGCGCGCGGGCCACAACGGGCTTTTCAGCCTCGATCTCCGCGACTGTCACGGCGAGGTCACGCGAAGACCCGCGCCGGAACACCGTGACGGTGGCCTTGCTGCCTGGCTTGGTGTTGCCCACAAAGCGCGGCAAGTCGGCCACTTTCTCGATCGGCTTGCCATCGAAGCGCGTGATGATGTCACCCGCCTCCACGCCCGCCTTGTCCGCCGGGGAACCTGGCTCTACCCCGGTCACCAGCGCACCTGTAGCCTTGCCGAGGCCGATGGATTCCGCTACGTCACGGCTGACTTGCCCGATCTGCACGCCGATGCGCCCGCGCGTCACGCGGCCTGTGGCCTTGAGCTGGTCGCTCACCCGGATCGCCTCATCCATGGGGATGGCAAAGGAGATTCCCATGAATCCACCCGAGCGCGAATAGATCTGGCTGTTGATGCCTACCACCTCGCCACGCATGTTGATCAGCGGCCCCCCCGAGTTTCCGGGGTTGATCGCAACGTCGGTCTGGATGAAGGGAAGGTAATCCCCGGTGTCGCGTTGCTTGGCGCTCACGATGCCCGCAGTCACCGTGTTCTCCAGTCCGAAGGGAGAGCCGATCGCCATTACCCACTCTCCCACGCGCAGGCGGCTCAAATCGCCGACCTTCACGGCAGGAAGCCCGGTGGCTTCGATTTTTACCAGGGCGACATCCGTGCGCTTGTCAGCGCCCACGATCTTGGCCCGGAACTCACGCTTGTCCGTCAACGTCACGATGACCTGATCAGCCCCATCGACCACATGGGCGTTGGTCATCACGAATCCGTCTGAAGTGAGGATGAAGCCGGAGCCAACACCGCGAGGCTGATTTTCTTCTTCCTGCTGGGGTCGCTGGGGCCTCTCTTGGCGCGGCACATTCGGAATCGGAACCCCGAACCGTTTGAAAAACTCGAGCATCTCTTCATTCATGCCATTGGCACCACCGGTGCGGCTGGACGCCTTTTCGACGGTCCGGATGTTGACCACCGATGGTCCCACCTGATCCACGAGGTCGGTGAAGTCGGGCAGGCCTCGCACTGCAGCCGCAGGCTGGGCCATGGCCAATTGCGGCGCAACCATTGCACCCGCCAGCCCGGTGAACATGCAAGCCAACGCCACAGCGCGCAGGGTATCGAGTTTGGGCATCGTCAACCTTTCGTAGAAGAAAACACAGCAGTCCAACAACTTATGTAACTAAGAAGGTCCCGGATACGTTTGGTTCCCGTCGGGCACTTACGCCACGCCGCCATTCGGATCACGTCGCCTTGCAGCATGAGCAGTCCCCGCGATCGCACAAGGTTTCCAGCAACGCAGCCTTCGACTTCGGACAAAAAAATCAAGGTAGGCGGGTGCAGCGCTGGCCCCTGACCAGCGCGTCCCTCAACGAACGCGCTGGAACTGCGTGGCGAAAACCTTCAAGGTTTGCAAAGGTACTTCACCCACGGCCGTGACCCATGTATCCGCATTCAGGCGCTGTGCCAGAAGATGCGTGGCTCCCATGCTGGTCGCCTGCGGCTGGGCCGGGTGGCGCGTGGCATCGAAGGGCTCAAGAAACAGAGAAACAGACGCAAGTCCGTCCGAGTAGAGGCACTGCAGCACCTGACCGGCCCCATCGGCGGCCGCCATGGAGCGCTGGTGGCAACTCACGGGGACAAAGCCTGGCACCGGCTGGCGCAACACCCACCCTTCGGCCTCAGCAGACGTTCTGGTGGCGGGAGCGGAGACTTCCTTGAAACCTGCAGTGGTGTCCATCAAGCGCGAGATCTGCTCGGGCTGAACGGTAGCGCGCAAGTCCAGTTCGGAAAAGGCGGCGTTTTCGAGCACTTTCCCGTCGGCAGTCACGGTCTGGAGCTTGATCACCAGGCCGGTATCGCGCTCGCTCCACAGCCGGTACCCGAACCGCAATGCGTCCTGCGGCTTGAACCAGACTACGTCCGCAAGATACCCGGCCACCCGGTCCTGCCCCAGCCGGGTTGCAGCGTAATGCTGAGAGATTGCCGTGCCAGACACGACCGCAACACGGGGGAACGTAGTACCGGTGTCACGGCGATCCGTGCGCACGGTGCGGCTCTCTGGGGAAAAAGTGCGCAACTCGTCGTTGCGCCGGAACACCGTGCGGGACGTTCCGTTCAGGGATTCCACCCGCTCAAGCCGGTTGCGCTCGTCGCACGCATGCCAGATCCTGGAAGTGGACATGGCACCCGATGCAGACAGGACCACAAAGGTGCCGGTGTATGCGCGCTGACATGGCGCAGCGTGCATGCGCTCGACCCATTGCAACACGCTGCGGTCCGCCGTGGGAAGCCCCTCAGCAGAGCCCGATGAGGCAGCGCCAGCAACGAGTCCACCACCTGTGCCAGCACCGGCCTGAGCGAGCCCGACGCCGGGCGCTCCGAACAGGCCGAGCCACAGGGCCGCTGCAGCCACCGCCCCGCGCCCCATCAGAGACCACACAGTCCCGGCGTCTTTCTGTGTTCGGATGTTCATAGGGGCACAGCTTCGAAAACAGGGAACCACGCCCACCACGTTATCGACCGGGCGACTCGAAGGTGGCGTTGCGCAGGAAACCGGCAGGCATCTGCAGGGCCGAGGTACTGCCAAACTGCTTGTGCGCAGCCAAGAGCTCATCAAGGCGAGGGTCGCGGATCATGACCTGCTGGCCGTCAGCGTCGGCCACAGCGACGACAGCCGGATTCAGAGTCGTCGCGGTTGCCGCTGGCGCCGCAGCCAACTGCTGACTCGCACTCGCCGGCCCCTGGGTGCCCCCCTGGATTCCCGCCAGTGATGTCCAACCGACTGCTGCCACGGCGGCAAGCGACGCAAAGCCAGCAACCATCTTCCAGCGGAACACGGAAGCATTGGACGCCTCATCCACCCTGCCAACACGCACTACGGACGGCTCTTCAACTGCCAACGGGACATTGGCCAGGGATGGCTCCTGACCCAGCTGATCTCGCAAACGGGACATGAATGCGCTGTTGACCGGCCGCGCAAGATCAGGAGACCGAAGCACATCGCCAGCAAGGTGGTACAGCTCCCAGGTGGCCTGGCTCTGGTCGCGCGCGCACAGATCAAGCGCCGCCTGGAGTTCTTCGCCACGCAGCTCTCCATCGGCCAGCGCAGAAAGAAGCTCTCTCTCGCTTTGCTCACGTTCAACCGCCGAACTGTCCTTACCGGCAAATGCACTGTTGTTCATTCCGTTACCTCACCATCTTTTGCCTGTCTGGTTTTCCAGCAAAGGGCGGACCTTGGCCGAAATGGCCTCGCGCGCCCTGAAAATCCGGGACCTGACCGTTCCGATGGGACACTCCATGGCGGTCGCGATTTCCTCGTAACTCAATCCCTCGATTTCACGCAAGGTGACCGCCTGCCTCAGGTCATCCGGCAAGGCTTCCATGGCAGCGTTCACGGCCTCGGCGATCTCGCGCGCTGCAAGCACCGTTTCGGGGGTTTCGTCGGTGGTTAGTTCCTGTCCGATGCGGGAAGTTTCATCGTCGTCATCATTGCCTCGAAGGGCATTCTCGGAAATGACGGGATTGCGCTTCATGTCCATCAACGCCTTCTTGGCGGTATTGACCGCGATGCGGTAGAGCCAGGTGTAGAACTGCGCCTCGCCCCGAAACTGATGGAGCGCACGGTAGGCACGGATGAACGTTTCCTGGGCAATGTCCTGAATCAGGTCGGTGTCGCGCACCATGCGGCCGATGAGCCGTTCTATGCGCCGCTGGTACTTGATCACCAGCAGCTCGTAAGCGCGCTGGTCGCCCGCAACGGTACGCTCCACAAGCTGGAGGTCGCTGTCGTCTGGGCGTAAGGGAGGAATTGCGGTCATGGGTACTCAGGAATCGCGGTCCACGGCAGCCGGCCGGGTCAGGTTGTCTGCCGGGGCAGTACCCGAGTGGGCGCGAGAATATACCGCACGGCGCAAGTCGAGCCATCGCTGTGGGTGATGCGCACGCTCCAACCAGAGCCACACGCGCCTGCCGTCAGCAGCCCTGAGGACCAGCCAGAGGTGCGTCTGCAAGTCGATCAGCGGCTGAGGGCGGTCTTTGAGGGCTCCGCTGCGCGAGTCTGTTTGACCAGCTTCGCCGACACTCAGCAGCCAGCCGGAGCCGTCCCAACGGAGTTCGCCGCGGAGTTGGATGAACCAGAAGTGCCCTGCTCCCAGTGCTGCCAGCACCCACGCCACGACTGCAGCACACATCCAGGCCCAGGGGCGGGAATCCGCCGTCCCGCTGGCAACGGCCCAAGCCAGGATAGCGCCAGCCGCCACAACGAGGATTGCGCCGATCACCCACGCCAAGGCAGTGCTGCGCTTCACTTGGAAAACGACGGGGGGTGCGCTCTTGCGCGAGGATGCTTTCACGGGGGAGACGGCTTGAGCGAACGACGAACCAGCGCAGCCGTAGCCGCTACCGGATCCGCATCAACCATGTTGCCGGCGAAGCTTGGGTTTTTCGTCTTGCACCTAACCAGGCTGCGCCCACCCGCCCTCTGTATCAGACGCGCTTGAAGACGAGCGTGCCGTTGGTGCCGCCGAAGCCAAAGTTGTTCTTCACAGCCACGTCCATCTTCATGTCGCGGGCCGTATTGGCGCAGTAGTCCAGGTCGCACTCGGGGTCCTGATTGAACAGGTTGATGGTGGGAGGCACCTTTTGCTCGTGCAAGGCCAGAATGGTGAACACGCTCTCGATACCGCCGGCACCGCCAAGCAGGTGGCCCGTCATCGATTTGGTAGAGCTGACCACGGTCTTGTACGCGTGATCGCCCAATGCCGCCTTGATGGCATTGGTTTCGTTCAGGTCACCCAGTGGGGTGGATGTACCGTGGGCATTCAGGTAATCGACCTGGTCGGCGTTGACGCCCGCATTACGCAGTGCGCTCAGCATGGCCCGACGCGGTCCGTCCATATTGGGGGCCGTCATGTGACCGGCGTCTGCGCTCATGCCAAAACCTGCAAGCTCGGCATAAATCTTGGCACCGCGCGCCTTGGCGTGCTCGTACTCTTCAAGCACCACCACGCCAGCGCCCTCGCCGAGCACAAAGCCATCGCGGTCCTTGTCCCAGGGACGCGACGCGGTCTTGGGATCATCGTTTCGCGTGGACAGCGCGCGCATGGCCGCAAAACCACCGATGCCCAGCGGCGACACGGTGGACTCCGTACCGCCCGCAATGACCACATCTGCGTCGCCGTACTCGATCATGCGACCGCCTTCGCCGATGCAGTGCAGACCAGTGGTGCAAGCGGTCACCACCGACAGGTTGGGGCCTTTGAAGCCAAACCGCATCGACACGTGGCCGGCCACCATGTTGATGATGGAGGCAGGTACAAAAAACGGCGTGATGCGGCGGGGGCCACGACTGACCAGCTCGGCATGGGTGTTTTCAATCAGCGGAAGACCACCAATTCCGGAGCCGATCACGCAGGCAATGCGGGTCGCGAACTCATCGTCCAGGGCTTCGCCGGTAGGCAGCCCCGCGTCCTGTACGGCCTGTGCAGCCGCCGCGATGCCAAAGTGGATGAAACTGTCCATCGCACGCGCATCCTTGGCGCTGATGTACGACTCGAGATCCAGTCCTTTGACCTCTCCTGCAATCCTGCAGGCGAAGCTGGTCGCATCGAACTTGGTGATGAGATCAATGCCGGACTCGCCGGCGAGGATATTGGCCCAGGCGTCGGTCACCGTGTTACCCACGGGGCTGACGCAACCCAGGCCGGTCACGACAACGCGACGACGGCTCATGCGTGAAAACCTTCTGCTGATCGGCTTGAGTCAGGCGCAGGACGCCTGTCAGGCCTTCTGGTGAGTGTTGGCGTAGTCGATCGCGTTTTGCACCGTGGTGATCTTTTCCGCGTCTTCGTCGGGGATCTCGATGCCGAACTCGTCTTCCAGAGCCATCACCAGTTCCACCGTGTCCAGCGAGTCAGCGCCGAGGTCAGCCACGAAAGCCTTTTCGTTCGTGACCTGGGACTCTTCCACGCCAAGTTGTTCGGCAATGATTTTTTTGACGCGTGCTTCGATATCGCTCATGGTTTCCCTCTGGGGGTTGTGAATGAATCCGCGATTCTAGCTGGTTAAGGAGCGCCCCCTAACCGGCCCGCCGTCCGGATGAACCGGCGTTATCTTTCAACAATTACATATACATGCCGCCATTGACATGCAACTCCTGACCGGTCACATATCCTGCTTCACGCGAAGCAAGGTAGGCAACGGCATGTGCGATGTCTTGCGGCTTGCCCATGTGTCCCAGCGGGATCTGGGCATTGAGCGCTTTTTGCTGCTCTTCGGGCAGCGCCGAGGTCATATCGGTCTCGATGAATCCGGGCGCCACGCAATTGACGGTGATGCTGCGGCTACCCAACTCGCGGGCCAGGGCGCGCGTCATGCCCGCCACGCCGGCCTTCGCAGCCGCGTAGTTGGCCTGCCCCGGATTGCCGGATGCACCGACCACACTGGTAATGCTGATGATGCGGCCAAAGCGCTGCTTCATCATGGGACGAATGGCGGCACGGCTGGCGCGGAACACTGCCCTGAGGTTCGTGTCCATGACGGCGTCCCAGTCGTCGTCCTTCATGCGCATGGCGAGGGTGTCACGCGTGATGCCCGCGTTATTGACCAGTACATGCAGGCCGCCCTGCTGCTTGACGATGGTGTCGATCAGCGTTTCGACGGCGGCACCATCATTCACATTGAGGTTCGCGCCGCGACACCCCGGGTAGGACGCAAGCGCATCGGAAATGCGCTGAGCGCCGTCATCCGTCGTGGCGGTGCCGATGACCTGATAGCCGCGCGAGGCCAGCTCCACCGCGATGGCGGCACCAATGCCACGCGAGGCGCCTGTGACCAGCGCAACCTGCGCCGAAGATGAGGATTCGATCATGCCAGCAGCTCCCGGGTTTCGGCCAGCGTGGCCATGTCGTACAGGGCTACGCCCACAAGTTCAGGATCGATGCGCTTCGTGAGGCCGGCGAGCACCTTGCCCGGACCGCTTTCCACAATGTGCGTCACGCCGCGGGCCTTGAGTGCGTGCACGCACTCCACCCAGCGCACGGCGCCAAACGCCTGCCGGTAGAGCGCATCACGAATGGCGCCTGCATCAGACACCACGGCCACATCCACGTTGTTCACCACCGGGATCTGCGGGGCAGCCAGGGCGACATCCGCGAGCGCGGCACGCAGCTTCTCGGCCGCCGGTTTCATCAGGCTGGAATGGAAAGGCGCAGACACTGGCAACGGCAGCGCGCGCTTCGCGCCGGCGGCCTTCAGGACCTCGCAGGCCTTCTCGACCCCCGCCTTGGTTCCTGCGATCACTGTCTGGGAAGGATCGTTGAAATTGACTGCTTCGGCCACCTCGGAAGATCCCTCGCCGAACGAGGCCACGGCCTGAGCGCAACCGGCGATCACTCCCGCGGCGTCCATACCCAGAATGGCGGCCATCGCACCGGCACCCACGGGCACGGCCTCCTGCATGGCTGCGGCACGGAGCCGAACCAGCGGGGCCGCCTGGGACAGGCTCATCACGCCAGCGGCGACCAGCGCCGAATATTCACCCAATGAGTGGCCGGCCACTGCCACGGGCGCAGCACCGCCCTCGGCACGCCACACGCGCCAGGCAGCCACACCGGCCACCAGCATCACCGGCTGGGTGTTGGTGGTCAGCGCCAGAGACTCCTTCGGGCCCTGAGCGATCAGCGCGCCGATGTCTCCGCCCAGCGCGTCAGACGCTTCGCGAACGGTATCCAGAACCGCAGGGTGACCCGCCCAGCCATCCAGCATGCCAACGGACTGTGAGCCCTGACCCGGAAAGACAAATGCAAATGACTTCATGTGAATGCAAAAATATGATCAAAACCACGCCAAGCGGAGACGCTTATTGCCTTGATTGCTACATTTTCAGTAGCACAGCACCCCAGGTGAAGCCGCCCCCCACACCTTCGAGCAAGACGGTGTCACCCTTCTTGACCTGACCCGAGCGGACAGCATGGTCCAGCGCGAGGGGGATGGAGGCAGCAGACGTGTTGCCGTGCTGATCCACCGTGACAACGACCTTGTCCATCGACATCTTCAACTTGCGGGCCGTGCCCTGCATGATGCGGATGTTGGCCTGGTGCGGAATGAGCCAATCGATGTCTGCTTCGGTGAGCCCTGCTTTGGCCAAAGCTGCGTGGGCTGCCTTCTCCAGCACCCCGACCGCCAGCTTGAACACCGCCTGGCCGTCCATCTTCAGAACCGGATCACCCAGCACAGAACCGCCCGACACGTTGCCCGGGACACACAGGATGTCTACATATTTGCCGTCGGCATGAAGGTCACTGGAGAGAATGCCCGGCGTCTCCGACGCCTCAAGGACCACAGCCCCGGCACCATCGCCAAACAGTACGCAGGTGGTGCGGTCATTGAAGTCCAGGATACGGCTGAACACCTCAGCGCCCACGACGAGCGCACGGTTGGCCGCACCCGTCTGGATCATCGAATCAGCCACTGCGAGCGCATACACGAAACCACTGCACACCGCCTGCACATCGAATGCAGGGCATCCGTTGGCGCCCAGCTTGTGCTGCAGGATGCACGCGGCCGACGGGAACACCATGTCCGGTGTCGAGGTGGCCACGATGATGAGATCAATGTCCGATGGCTGGAGGCCAGCGGCGGCAATGGCATGGCGCGCAGCCTCCAGGCCCAGATCACTGCTGGCCACATCGGGTGCCGCAAAGTGGCGCGCACGGATACCGGTGCGCTCCACGATCCATTCATCAGAAGTTTCAACACCACGTCCGGCCAGCTCGGCCACGAGATCGGCGTTGGTCAGGCGACGCGGAGGCAGGTAGCTGCCGGTGCCGGTAATGCGGGAGTAACGTCTCATCAATGTGTCGCCGCCGCAAGGCCAGGCTGGGGCTGGGCATCTGCGGGAGCCAGAAGGGGCGCCGCATGCGCAATCCGGGTCCGGACACGGTCGAGCAGGTTGTTGCGGGCTGCATCATACGCCCGGTTCAAAGCCTGCTCGAAGGCCATGGCGTCGGCCGAACCGTGGCTCTTGAACACCAGTCCGCGCAGCCCGAGCAGGGCCGCACCGTTGTAGCGACGGTAGTCCATTCGCTTCATCAGCGCTTTTAGGATGGGATACGCGGCAATAGCGGCTATTTTGGTGAAGATGTTGCGTGAGAACTCCGCTTTCAAGCCGCCAATGATCATGGTGGCGACACCCTCGCTGGCCTTGAGCGCCACGTTGCCCACAAAACCGTCACACACGACGATATCGACAACACCCTTGAAAATGTCGTTGCCTTCAACGTTTCCAACAAAGTTCAAATCACCGGCGTTGCCCGCAGATCGGAGCAGTTCACCCGCCTTTTTGATGACTTCGCTGCCCTTGATGGCTTCTTCTCCAATGTTGAGCAACCCCACGGTAGGCTCGCCACCGTCATTGAGGACCGATACCAGGGCCGAGCCCATGACGGCAAACTGCAGCAAGTGTTCGGCAGAACAATCCACGTTCGCACCCAGATCAAGCACCGTGGTGGCCCCGCCCTTGGCATTGGGCATCTGCGTGGCGATGGCCGGGCGATCGATGCCGTCCAGCGTCTTGAGGATGTAGCGAGCAATCGCCATGAGCGCACCGGTGTTGCCCGCAGAAACAGCAGCAGCAGCCGTGCCATCCTTGACCTGCTGGATGGCGACCCGCATTGAAGAATCCTTCTTCTTGCGCAGAGCGACTTCCACCGGGTCGTCCATGGCCACGACTTCGGAGGCTGCGACAAGGGTGGCGCGTTCGTGGGAGAACGCCTTGAGACTGTCCGTCAGCCCAACCAGCAGCAGGTGGGCATCAGGATGGTGGTCTAGGAACTGGCGGCACGCCGCGAGCGTGACGCGGGGGCCATGGTCGCCCCCCATGCAGTCAACAGCCAGTGTGATCATGGGCGACTTGTCCGGCTGGCCGTGGTGGCCAGGAGATGAATGCAACGGTCAAAACAAAGGCCCGCGCTACCTTTGAAGTAGCCACGGGCCTCTGGATGGGGCGAAAGTCAGGCTTCAGACTTGTTCTTCAGCACTTGGCGGCCACGGTAGAAGCCGTTAGGGCTGATGTGGTGACGCAGGTGGGTTTCACCGGTGGTAGGTTCCACAGCAATGCCCGGCACATTCAGGGCGTTGTGCGAACGGTGCATGCCGCGCTTGGAAGGGGACTTTTTGTTTTGCTGAACGGCCATGATGGCTCCTGGTCTTGAATAGGTTGGTAAAAACGCGATCAGCCCATTAAGACACGAGGGGATTCGCGCGAAGCCCTCGATTATAACCCAAATGATTTTCGGACCCGGTCAGACCGGAAAGGCTGTCAGGACTTGCCGTCCTTGCGAAGGCCCGCCAGTGCTGCAAAGGGATTGGGTTTGACGGCGCTGGCTTCCTCGAAATCGTCATCGGACGACGCCAGCGGGACCGCTGTGGGGCACTCGTCGTGCTTGGGCACCACGGGCAGCGCCATCAGCAACTCGTCTTCGATCAGCTCGCGCAGATCGAACTCGCGGCTCATGGCCAGCAGGTCTTCCTCGCTCTCGTCGTCCAGCGCCTCGGCCGTGGCTTCGTCGGCCACAAAGCGAAACGCACGGTCCACCTCCAGCGGGATGTCCACGGGCGTCAGGCAGCGCTGGCATTCCATGGGGAAACTGGCCCGCACCTTCAGATGCAACCAGACCTGGCTCATACCGCCCAACGCGGTGCGCAGTTCACCTTCTGCCTGCCAGTCCACCAGCAGGTCGGGGTGCAGGCCTTTGGCTTCCAGCGCCAGACGTTCGTACTTCAGCAAGGAGTTGTGCCCAGCCAGCTTGGCGCCCGCCTGTGCAAAGGCCTTGACATCGAGTCGCTGTGCGGAGAATTCCTTGGTCATGACGGCAGTGTAAGAGAATCGGCGCATGCATCCATCCTCCCCCCTGCAACGATCCCTGGTATTGGGCTCCACCTCCCGTTACAGGCGCGAATTGCTCCAGCGGCTCAACGTTCCGTTCTCGGTGGCAGCCCCTGATGTCGATGAGACCCCGGCGCCCGGCGAGGCCCCGGGCGCCCTGGCCCTGCGACTGGCACTGGCCAAGGCCCGTGCCGTCTCGGCCCAGCATCCCGAGGCAGTCGTCATCGGCTCCGACCAGGTCGCCGACCTGCTGGGCGCCCCGCTGGGCAAGCCCGGCCACCACGAGCGCGCAGTGGAACAGCTGCGGCAGATGCGCGGACAGACCGTGGTGTTCCATACCGCGCTTGCCGTGGTGTGCGCTGCGACGGGTTTCGAGCAGGTCGATACCGCCCCTGTACGCGTCAAGTTCCGCGACCTGAATGATGACGAGATAGAGCGCTACCTGCGCGCCGAACAGCCCTACGACTGCGCAGGAAGCGCCAAGAGCGAGGGGCTTGGCATCGCATTGCTCGATGCCATCGAGAGCGACGATCCGACCGCGCTCATAGGCCTGCCCCTGATCCGCACCTGCAGAATGCTCCGCGACGCGGGGCTCGTGCTGCCATGAACAGCAGCGCGACGCGACTGGGCACGCTGTATCTGGTACCCGCACCGCTGGATTTTGGCTGTGACACGCAGGCCACTCTGGAAGACGCCCTGCCCTCGGGCACGCTACAGACTGCCTCGCGCCTGACCCGCTGGATCTGCGAGAACGCCAAAAGCACACGCGCCTACCTCAAGCGCATCGATGCCGTGCACCCGCTGGCCGCGCCGCTGCAGCAGCAGGCGATCACCGAACTGCCACGTGAAGTCCACAAGAAGGGAGACCATGGCGACAAGGGGTCTGCCCCGTTCGACGCCCGCCCGTTGCTGGCGGCTGCGCTGGGTGGTCACGACATGGGCCTGGTGAGCGAGGCTGGCATGCCCGCTGTGGCCGACCCCGGGTCATCGGTGGTGCGCGCCGCGCATGACCTGGGCATTGCCGTGGTGCCGCTGGTGGGCCCGGTTTCGTTGCTGCTGGCCCTGGCCGCCAGCGGGCTGAACGGCCAGAACTTTGCCTTTGTGGGTTATTTGCCGCAAGACAGCCAGGAGCGGCAGCACCGCATCAAGGAGCTCGAAGCCTTGGCTCACAAAACGGGCCAGACGCAGCTTTTCATCGAAACGCCCTACCGGAATGCCGCCATCTGGCAGGCACTGGTACAGGTGTTGCAGCCCCACACCCGTCTGGCGCTGGCCAGCGGCCTGACCCTGGCGCAGGCTCGGATCCAGAGCCAGCCGGTGCAGCAGTGGCGTCAGCAGTCCTTCACCCCAGACAACCGGACCCCTGTGGTATTCGCGCTGGGCCGTTAGTGTTCAGATAAGGAAAGGCGCCACGCCGACAGGCGGTGGCCAGCGCCGCTCAAAAGAAAAACCCCGGTAGCGCAAGCCATCGGGGTTTTTGTTGGGCCGCTTGCCCGACGCAGGCAACGCAGGCAGTCGGCGCACCGCGCTTTACAAACCACTTACCGGAGTTGAGGTCCTGACAGTGCCAGCGATTTCGCTGCGCCCAGGCCCATCGCGGCACCAAAGCGCTTGACCAGGCGCTCTGCCACGTTGTCGCGGCGGGTGTAGTCGATGATGTCCTCGGCCTTCACCACCTCGCGCGCCACGTAGTCCAGGTTGCCCAGCTTGTCCGCAAGGCCCATCTCCACGGCCTGCTGGCCGGTCCAGAACAGGCCGCTGAAGGTTTCGGGCGTGGGCTTGAGGCGGTCGCCACGGCCGGCCTTGACCACGGCGATGAACTGCTGGTGGATCTGGTCGAGCATGGTCTGTGCATAGGCACGCTGCTTTTCAGTCTGCGGACTGAATGGGTCCAGAAAACCCTTGTTTTCACCCGCGGTCAGCAAGCGGCGCTCCACGCCGAGCTTCTCCATGGTGCCGGTAAATCCAAAACCATCCATCAGCACGCCAATGCTGCCCACGATGCTGGCCTTGTCCACAAAGATGTCGTCCGCGGCGGCCGCAATGTAATACGCAGCCGAGGCGCAGGTCTCTTCCACGACGGCATAGATTGGCTTGTTGTGCTTGGCCTTCAGGCGCACGATCTCATCGTTGATGATGCCCGCCTGCACCGGGCTGCCGCCCGGCGAATTGATCAGCAGCACCAGTGCCATGGAGCCTTCGTCCTCCAGGGCGCTGCGCATGGCAGCCACCACAAACTCGGCACTGGCCTCGGCACCCGAGGCGATTTCACCCTTGATGTCGACCACCGCCGTGTGCGGGCCGGTTTTGGTGGCGCTGGGGGCCGTCTGTCGCAGCGCAGCGAAGAGCACTGCTGCAATGACGGCAAGCCAAGCCAGGCGGAAGAAAATTTTCCAGCGGCGGGCGCTACGCTGCTCGTTCAGGGCCGCGAAGGCCAGCTTTTCCAGCGTGGCACGTTCCCAGCCGGGTTCACGCGATGAGTCGCTCACAGGTGCTCCTGATGGTGTAGCTGCAGGCGCCCACAGATCGGGCGCTGGATTGGTTTGTGGATCGAAACCGGAAGAACCGGGGTTTTGGGGATCGGTCATATCGGTGAGCTGCGGGCCTGCCGCTGCAAGTGGCTGCTGTCCGTGCCAGTGACGTCCACTGCTGCAAATGCTTGCGTATCAGGGTTAACCATCTGGCGTCTGCTAGAACTCGACGGGCTGCAATGGGTGTTCAGTATGCCAGTGCACCACACCATCACTTTCCGTCAGGGCAATTTTCACCAGTCCGCCCCGGCACGGCCCACCAGCGCACGCCCCTGTAGACGGCTGGTAGGCCGCTCCGTGGGTGGCGCACAGCAGCCAGCTGCCGGTGTCGTCGAAAAACCGGTTGGGCTGGTAGTCCATTTCCATGGCAACGTGCGTGCAGCGGTTCAGATACGCATGCGCCACTCCGCGAAAGCGGATGGCGAACGCCCGGCAGGTTTGCCCCGCGTAGACCACATCGAAGGGCACCGCATCGCCACCATCCTGCAGGTCGGCGCTGTTGCACAGGGCGACTCTCAGTCCGTACGAAGTCATGGGAACAACCCGGGTAGTTTGAAAACGCGAGACGACTCAGGCGTTTTCCAGGAGCCAGTCATGCATCTCGCGCACCGAATGCGCAATAAACAATGGATGGAGCGCATGGAAAGCATCGGGCTCATGCGCGCCGTAGCTCACGCCCAGGCTCGCACAACCAGCATTCACCGCCATCTGCAAATCATGGGTGGTGTCGCCAATCATCAGCACGCGCTCGGACGGCACGTCAAATTCGGCCATCAGTTCCTTGAGCATCAGGGGATGCGGCTTGCCTGCCGTCTGATCGGCCGTGCGCGAGCCATCGAAAACACCGCGCAGGTCGACCGAATGCAGGGCTTCATCCAGCCCACGTCGGCTTTTGCCGGTGGCTACGGCCAGCAGATGCCCACGCTCACGCAGGTCGGCCAGCAGCGGAAGCACTCCATCGAACAGGCTCAGGTCATCCTGGTGCTGGATGTAGTGGAAACGGTAGCGGTTGCCCAGCTCGGTGTACTTTTCGGGCGGCACATCGGGCGCCGCGTAGGCCAGTGCCTGCATCAGGCCCATGCCGATCACGTACGAGGCTTCCTTGTCGGTGGGCACCGTGCCCCCTACATCGCGCACCGCCGACTGGATACAGCGAACAATGATGGCGGTGGAGTCGAACAGGGTGCCATCCCAGTCAAAGGCGATCAGGTCAAAACGGCGCGAACGGGATTTGGTGGCGGGCATGGCAAAGCGAGTTACGCCTGGTTCGGCGGAGGCAGGAAATCGGACAGTTCGGGCGGCAGTTCGGCATTGAGCGCCACGCGCTCGCCGGTGGCAGGGTGGTTGAACTGTAACCGCCAGGCATGCAGGAACATCCGCTTCATCCCCAGCTTCTGCAGGCGCTTGTTGAGGTCGAAATCCCCATATTTATCGTCGCCCACGATGCCGTGGCCCTGGCTGGCCAGGTGTACCCGGATCTGGTGCGTGCGGCCGGTCTTGATCGTGACTTCAAGCAAGGACATGGCGGGCAGGCCCTGCGCCTGCCGGGCGGCAACCGTGCTGCGTACCTTGACCAGGGTGATGGAGCGCATCCCGTCCGGGTCGTCGGCCGTGGTCACACGCACGCGGCGCTCCCCGTCGGCCTGCAGATATTTGTGCAGCGGCAGATCGACCACCTTCTTGTTGGCTGGCCAGGTCCCGGTCACCAGCGCGAGATAGGTCTTGCCCGTCTCACGCTCGCGGAACTGGTCCTGCAGGTGCGTGAGGGCCGAACGCTTCTTGGCCACGAGCAGGATGCCGGACGTTTCGCGGTCCAGTCGATGCACCAGCTCGAGAAACCGCGCCTGCGGGCGCGCCTGGCGCAGTTGCTCGATCACGCCGAAGCTCACCCCGCTGCCGCCGTGCACGGCCACGCCCGCAGGCTTGTCCAGCGCGATCAGATGCTCGTCTTCGAGCAGGATCGGGAATTCGCGCGCAGGCGCCGGGCGCTCGGCCTTTTCGGCCACCTTGTCGGAAATGCGTACGGGCGGCAGACGCACCAAGTCACCGGGTTCAACCCGTGTGTCTGCGCTCGCGCGGCCCTTGTTGATGCGCACCTCGCCGCTGCGGATGATGCGGTAGACGTGGGTCTTGGGCACGCCCTTGAGGTGCCGTATCAGAAAGTTGTCCAGCCGCTGCCCGGCCGAGTCTTCATCCACCTCGACCATCCGTGCCGTCGGCGCCGGGGCTGCCCCGGTACGGTCCGATGGGGGTTTGGCCCCTATAATGTGTTTCACCTGCGCGTTGCTTTGTAAGTGGTTGATTTGTCTGGAGTTTAGTCCACGCAACCCTTGCACTGGCGCAGGAAGGTCGATGCCAGCGGGCGTCGTGCTCGCAGATTGCAGGCCAGATGCCTGCGGTGGCCAGCGCGTCGTGCGGCGGGCTGACAGATTGAAACACTGATACGGAATCCCCCAAGCTGGCAGATGCGCCCTACCCGGATGCAGCCTGTCAGCGGATCAAAGCGAGCATGTGGCTGTTGATGAGCTGGATGGTGACCTTGTGGCGTTGGCTGATGCCACCGGCTGCACGTCCATATCTGGCTCCAGCACCTGCACATCAAGCACGGTGCGCTACGTTATTCGTAGCAAAACTGCGCCTCTCCCACTCGCCCCCATCCACGCGCCCCTGCCTTTCCCTGCTGCGCTAGTGCGCCGCAGGGTTTTGGCATTCCCGGCAATTCCCTTCGTTTCGATGCGTCAGTCCAGGCATTCACAGCTCCTGTAGAGCTTGTTGTATTGGTTTGGAACTGTGGGCGGCAGCCCGCGCAGCCCTTCCCCATGGTTGGGGTGGCTGCACCGCTGCTGTCCGCGAAACACTGAAGGAATCGCATCATGAAGCGGATGCTCATCAACGCCACGCAGCCTGAAGAACGGCGCCTGGCCATCGTCGACGGACAAAAACTCCTCGACTACGAAATCGAGATCGAAGGCCGCGAACAGCGCAAGGGCAACATCTACAAGGCCGTCGTCACGCGCGTCGAGCCCTCGCTGGAAGCCTGCTTTGTTGACTACGGCGAAGACCGCCACGGTTTCCTGCCCTTCAAGGAAATCTCGCGTACCTACTTTGCCCCCGGCGTCTCGCCCAGCCAGGCGCGCATCAATGAAGTGATCAAGGAAGGCCAGGAGCTGCTGGTCCAGGTCGAAAAAGAAGAGCGCGGCAACAAGGGCGCGGCCCTGACCACTTTCGTTTCGCTGGCCGGCCGCTACGTGGTGCTGATGCCCAACAACCCCCGTGGCGGTGGCGTTTCGCGCCGCATCGAGGGCGAGGACCGCGCCGAGCTGAAGGAGGCGATGGACCAGCTGGAATACCCCAACGGCATGTCCATCATTGCCCGCACGGCCGGCATCGGCCGCAGCGCGCCCGAGCTGCAGTGGGACCTCAATTACCTGCTCAAGCTGTGGAACGCCATCGACGGCGCCGCCAAGGGCGGCAAGGGCGCGTTCCTGATCTATCAGGAATCTTCGCTGGTCATCCGCGCGATCCGCGACTACTTCAACAACGATATCGGTGACATCCTCATCGATACCGACGACATCTATGAACAGGCGCAGCAGTTCATGGCGCACGTCATGCCCGAGCATGCCGCCCGCGTGAAGCGCTACCGTGACGACGCCGCGCTGTTCAGCCGCTTCCAGATCGAGCACCAGATCGAATCGGCCTACGCCCGCACCGTGCAACTGCCTTCGGGCGGCGCCATCGTGATCGACCACACCGAAGCGCTGGTGTCGGTGGACGTGAACTCGGCCCGCGCCATCAAGGGCGGCGACATCGAGGAAACCGCCACCCGTACCAACCTGGAAGCCGCCGACGAAGTGGCTCGCCAGATGCGTCTGCGCGACCTGGGCGGCCTGATCGTGATCGACTTCATCGACATGGAAGAGTCGAAGAACCGCCGCGAAGTGGAAAACCGCCTGCGCGATGCGCTGCGCCAGGACCGCGCCCGCGTGCAGTTCGGCACCATCAGCAAGTTCGGCCTGATGGAAATGAGCCGCCAGCGCCTCAAGCCCGCCCTCTCGGAAGGCTCGTCCATCCCCTGCCCCCGCTGCGGCGGCGCAGGCCACATCCGCGACACCGAATCGTCGGCACTGCAGATCCTGCGAATCATCCAGGAAGAGTCCATGAAGGACAACACGGCCGCCGTGCACTGCCAGGTGCCCGTGGAAGTGGCTTCGTTCCTGCTCAACGAAAAGCGTACCGAGATCGCGAAGATCGAACTCAAGCAGCGCGTGGCCGTGCTGATGGTTCCCAACAAGACGCTGGAAACCCCGAACTACCGTCTGGAACGCCTCAAGCACGACGACCCGCGCCTCGACCACATCGAGGCCAGCTACAAGCTCGCCGAAGACGTGGAAGACCCCACCGCCGTGACGCGCCGCTCGCAGGAGCCTACCAACAAGCAGACGCCCGTGATCAAGGGCGTACTGCCCGACGCACCGGCTCCGGTCGCCGAGCCCCGTCCCGAAGGCGCTGCACGACCACCGCGCGCAGGCCAGCGCCCGGCACCCGCCGCAGCTGCCCCTGCCCCCGTGGCGGCACCCGCACCCGCTCCTGTGGCTGCTCCGCAGGAGCAAGGCTTCTTCGGCTGGATCAAGAGCCTGTTCGGTGGCGGCAGCGCCCCCGCCGCGGCACCCGCACCGGTGGCTGCACCGGCCCCTGCTGCCACACCCGAAACCACCGGTCGGGGCGAGCCCCGCCGTGATGGCCGCAACAGCGAAGGCCGTGGCCGCCGCGGTGGCCGCGATGGCAACCGTGACGGCGCCCCGAGGGATGCCCAGCGTGAAGGCGGCGCACCTGCAGAAGGACGCGGCCGCCGTGGCGAGCGTTCGACCGAAGGTCGCGCACCCCGCGATGGTGATCGCCGCCCCGAGGGCAGCGAAGCCCGTGAACCACGCGAGCCGCGTGAGCCCCGTGAAGGCCGAAATGGCCGCGAGGGTGGCCGCGAAGGTGGCCGTGGCCGCCGGGATGCCGAGCCCCGCAACCACCAGGCTGCATCGCTGAACGGCGAAGCTGGCGCGCAGGGCCAGGTCGAAATGCCAGGCAGCAACGCAGTGGCGACGGATGCCGGTGCTGCACAGCAGCCCCGCGGCGAACGCGGCCCCCGCCGTGAACGCGGCGAACGCGGTGGCCGTGGCGAGCGCACCGAGCGCGGCGACCGGGCACCCCGCTCGGCCGAAGGCCAGGACGCGACCAACGCAGCACCTGCGAACGGCCCCGCAGACTTTGTGGACACAGCACCGCTGGCCAGCCTGCCTGACCTGGACCTCTCCGGCAATGAAGTGAGCACCGGCAACGCCGGCAGCGAAGAGCAGCGCCGCGAGCGCCGCTCCCGCGACCGCTACGGCCGTGACCGCCGCGAACGCGGGGCGCGCGATAGCGCTGGCGCGGCTGCCCCTGCGATGATGGACTTTGACCCGACGGTGGCCGCCAGCGCAGACCGCGCAGCGGAACCGGCACAGGATGAAGCCCCACGCCGCAGCTACTTCAACACCGCAGCAACGGCCCCCGGTGAAGCGGCTTCAGCGCAGGCTCAGCCTTCGGCACAAACGGCCTCTGCCGTCCATGTGCCCGCGGCAGTCGCGGCTCCGGTGGCATCCGCCCCCGCGGTCGCAGTAGCAGCCCCTGTGGTGGCGGCACCGGCTCCTGCAGCCCCCGTGCAGGCTCCTGTGCCAGCGCCCGCGCCGGTCGTTTCACCGGCAGCGCCAGCCCCATCGGCAGCTTCCAGCGCGGCAGGCAACGGCATGCCCAAGGTCCAGGGCTTTGAACTGCCCCTCGATGCGCTGCACCAGGTGGCAGCGTCCTCCGGTCTGCAATGGGTGAACTCCGACGCCGCCAAGGTGGCCGCGGTGCAGGCATCCATCGCCGCCGAGCCACAGCCGGTGCGCGTGCCCCGCGAGCGCCCTCCAGCCGTCGTCATCGACGAAGGTCCGCTGGTGCTGGTGGAGACACGCCGCGATCTCTCGGCCATGAAGCTGCCGTTTGAGCAGCCACCGGCCGCCTGATCCCGGCAGTCGCGCCCGGTGCTCCGGCACTGGGCGCAGCACAAAAAGGCGGCCTCGGCCGCCATTTTTGTTTGCACGCCGCACGGCGGGCAAAACCCCGTGATCCGGTGGCCTGCAGGGCAGCCGGTACCATCTCGGCGCCCCGGCGGCGTTCGGGCACCGTCAGAAGCCATGGGCTGCGGCACCACCGACAGCCCGGTTCGCCAACACCCTGCCGCAATACTGCGCGGCTGGTAGCCATCGTCGCCGGCCTGCAGGTTTGTCCGTTTACCTGCTGGTCCTTTCTCCTTCCTCATGCGTTGTCATCGCCATGCTTTTCCTGCTGTCTCCCGCCAAGTCGCTCGACTACGACACGCCGCTGCCCGATGACCTGCCGCACACCACGCCGCAGTTCGTGCCGCAGTCCAAGGCGCTGATCGAGGTGCTGCGCCAGAAATCGCCACAGGAGATCGCCTCGCTGATGGAGCTGAGCGACAAGCTGGCGGCCCTGAACGTGGCGCGCTATGCCGCCTGGACGCCCCGCTTCACGGCTGGCAACTCCCGGCAGGCCCTGCTGGCGTTTGATGGCGATGTGTATGACGGCCTGCAGGCACGATCGCTCGATGCGCAGGATCTCGCCTGGGCCCAGCAGCATGTGGCGGTCCTGAGCGGGCTGTACGGCGTGCTGCGCCCACTCGATCGCATGCAGCCCTACCGGCTCGAAATGGGCACGCGCCTGGGAACCGATGCAGGCAGCAACCTCTACCAGTTCTGGGGTCGCCAGATTGCCGATCACCTCAATGCGCGCCTGCGCGCCGACACCACGCCGGTGGTGGTCAACTTGGCTTCGCAGGAATACTTCAAGGCGGTCGATGTGTCGGTGCTCAAGGCACGGGTGATTGAATGTGTGTTCGAGGACTGGAAGGGCGGCCAGTACAAGATCATCAGCTTTTATGCCAAGCGGGCCCGTGGGCTGATGGCGCGCTTCGCCATTACCCACCGCGTGGCCACGCCCCACCAGCTGGAGGCCTTTGACCTCGATGGTTACGGCTTTGCACCGGGCGCGTCCACAGCCGAGCGGCTGGTGTTTCGCCGAAAGGCGGCTTAGCCTCGCAAGGAGCCCGGCACATGCAAGCCCTGCCTGCAGCGGCATCAGGCTGCAACCAGCACGCCTGACGGTTGGCCCGGCACCGCTAAATCATCACAATGCGCCCCTGATACCTTCCTGCCTGGAACCCAGAAGACTCCGCCATGCCGTCAAGCACCCAAGCCAGCCGTACCGCCCCGCAGTCCGTCACGCCCGAGTTGCGGCGCTGGATCATCGACCAGGCACAGGCGGGCTTTGCCGCACCGGTGGTGCTGCAGTCGATGCGCGATGCGGGGTGGGACGAGGACGTGGCCGCCCAGGCACTGGAAGCCACGCTGCACGACCACCTCAACGAGCTTGCAGTGCAGCAGGGGTTGCCCGCCGCCGTGCCCGTGCCGGAACCGCAGCTCGATGAATCGCCTGCCCTGCTCGACGGCGGCGACCGCCAGGTCAGCGTGCTGCTGGCCATGGCGCAACCGCGCATCGTGGTGCTGGGCAACCTGCTGTCTGACGAGGAATGCGAGGCGCTGATTGCCGCGGCCGAGCCCCGCATGGCGCGCTCGCTCACGGTGGCGACCAAGACCGGCGGCGAGGAGATCAACGACGACCGCACCAGCGACGGCATGTTCTTCCAGCGCGGCGAGTCACCCCTGATCCGGCGCATTGAGCAGCGCATTGCACGATTGCTGCAGTGGCCGCTGGAAAACGGCGAAGGCCTGCAGGTACTGCACTACCGTCCAGGCGCCGAGTACAAGCCGCACTACGATTATTTCGACCCCGCCGAGCCGGGCACGCCCACCATCGTCAGGCGCGGCGGGCAGCGCGTGGGCACCCTGGTGATGTACCTGAATACGCCTGAAAAGGGCGGCGGCACCGTCTTTCCCGATATGCACCTGGAGGTGGCACCGCAGCGCGGCAACGCGGTGTTCTTCAGCTACGAACGCCCCCACCCCAGCACACGCACGCTGCATGGCGGTGCTCCGGTGATCGCCGGGCACAAGTGGATCGCCACCAAATGGCTGCGCGAGCGCGAATTCGCCTGATTCGGCATGATTTCAAGCCAAATCGGGCTGAAGTCCAATCAAAACAATGGCTTATAGCTATACTTTTAATAGCAAAATCAAGGGATAGGCAATGAACACGCCAGAACAATCACAACTGGGCAAGGCGTCGGCATACGTCGACCAGTACGACGCATCGTTGCTGTTCCCCATTCCCCGCGCTGGCAAGCGGGCCGAAATCGGCATCGCTGGCGCAGCGCCCTTCTTCGGGGCCGACCTGTGGACGGCGTTCGAGCTGTCGTGGCTGAACCTGCGCGGCAAACCGCAGGTGGCACTGGCCCACATCACGGTGCCGTGCGAGACCCCCAACATCGTCGAGAGCAAGTCATTCAAGCTGTACCTCAACAGCTTCAACAACACGCGCTTTGCCGACGCGTCCGAGGTGCAGGCGCGCATCCGTGCCGACATCAGCGAAGCCGCATGGCGCGGTGCAGAGCACGCGGCCACGGTGGGCGTCAGGCTCATCGGAGCCGACCTGTTCGACCAGGAGCCGGTGCATGAACTCGACGGCCTGAGCCTGGACCGCCTGGACGTGGAATGCACACGCTACGAGCCTGCGCCGGATCTGCTGACCGCCGAGTTTGACCAGGCACCGGTGTCGGAGGTGCTGACCAGCAACCTGCTCAAGAGCAATTGCCTGGTGACCGGCCAGCCCGACTGGGGCAGCGTGCAGATCGCCTACAGCGGCCCGCAGATCAACCAGGAAGGCCTGCTGCAGTACCTGGTGAGCTTTCGCAACCACAACGAGTTCCATGAGCAGTGCGTGGAACGCATCTTCATGGACGTGTGGACACGCTGCAAGCCCATCAAGCTCACGGTGTACGCGCGCTACACACGCCGCGGCGGGCTGGACATCAACCCGCTGCGCACCAGCCACCCGCAGGGTCTGCCGCGCAACGTGCGCACGGCACGCCAGTAAACGGCGGCAGGACGCGGGGAACTGCCCGGCCTGCGGCAGGGCCTCTGCAGGCGCTTCAGAAAAGCTCGCCGTTTTCCATGGCTTCGATCTGCTTGCGCTGGCGGCGAGCCGCCATGCCGGTGGTTGCCCGCAGAGGCAGCCCCTCGGGCCCGGCCGCAACCTTTGGGGCGGACTCGTCGCCCACACGCACCAGCCCGCTGGCCCGCACGCCCAGCAACCGCAAGCGCCTGTCCAGCGGCACGCGCTTGAGGCACTGCCCCGCCAGCTGCCGGATGGTGGCCGCGTCTGCGGTGTACGCCTCGGCGGTGTGGTCGCGCGTGGCAATCCTGAAGTCGTCGTAGCGCAGCTTGATGCCGATGGTCCGCGCCACATAGCCCTTGCGCTCCAGGTCCTGGGCCACGCGCACGCACAGGTCGGTGAAGATGCGGGACAGCTCGGCCCGGTCGCGTACGGCGTGCAGGTCGCGGTCGAACGTGGTCTCGCGGCTCATGCTCACCGGCTCGCTCTCGGTCACCACCGGGCTTTCATCCTGGCCCCAGGCCACGCGGTGCATCCAGGCGCCGGTCGATTTGCCGAACTTCGCAATGAGCCACTGCGGGTCTTGCGCGGCCAGCTCGCCGATGGTCTGGATGCCCAGCCCCGCCAGCTTCTCGCCCGCCTTCGGCCCGATGCCGTTGATCTTGCGCACCCCCAGCGGCCAGATCCGCGTCTGCAGGTCCTCCTCGTACACGATGGAGATGCCATTGGGCTTGTCAAACTCGCTGGCCATCTTGGCCAGCAGCCGGTTGGGTGCCACGCCGATGGAGCAGGTCAGCCCCGTCTTGTCGAAGATGCTTTTCTGAATGAGGCGCGCCAGCACACGGCCGCCCTCGCGCTGCCCGCCAGGTACCTCGGTGAAATCGATGTAGACCTCGTCCACGCCGCGGTCCTGCATCACCGGCGCGATCTCCAGGATGGCGGCCTTGAAGGCGCGCGAATACTTGCGCACCTCGTCAAAATCCACCGGCAGCACGATGGCCTGCGGGCACAGCCTGGCCGCCTTCATCATGCCCATGGCCGAGCCCACGCCAAACTGCCGCGCGGGGTAGGTGGCCGTGGTGATCACACCGCGGCCGACGTAGTCCCTGAGCAGCGGAAAGTCTTCCACCGGGATGAAGCACGGCTCGCGCGGCCCCGTTCCATCGGGGCTTTGCAGCAGCAGGTCATCGACCTTGCGGCGCCCGCCGCCAATGACCACCGGCAGACCTTTGAGCTGGGGATAGCGGAGCAGCTCGACCGAGGCAAAAAACGCATCCATGTCGAGGTGGGCAATGCGGCGCAGCTTGCCGGAAGGGGCAGACTGTGCAGGGGGAGATTTCTCGGGAAAATCGGGCTCGGTGGCGGTCACGCCCGACATTGTGCAGGGTGGCGCCCTCCCTGCGCAGGCGGTGCATTAGCCATTGCGCCGCGCACTGCGCTCCCCGGCCCCGATGGCCCCCAGCATCAGCACCACACCCGCCATCTGCCAAGCGCCCAGAGTGTTCTGAAAGTACAACCAGTCCACCACGATGGCGACTGTGGGGTAAGCAAACTGCAGTACCGCCACCCGGGTCGTGGCCAGGCGGGTCATCCCTGCGTACATCAGGGTGTACGCCAATCCGGTGTGGATCAGCCCCAGCCCAGCCAGCCATGCCCAGGAGACACCCCAGGCAGGCCAACCGTGTCCCACGGGTGCCACCCACAGCACGGTCGCACCCAGCGCACATTGCCACCACGCCAGGGTCCCCAGCGGCAGCGCCCCCAAGCGCTTGGCGACCACGGTGACGGTGGCTGTGCACAGCGCACCGATCAGGGACAGGCCCACGCCCACCCAGTAGCCTGGCGCGTGGCTACCGCCCCATGGAGCCAACCCCTCGGCAACGCCCGTGGCCAGGACCAGCCCCACCATGGCGACCAGCACCGACACCACGCGCTGCCGGGGCACGGCCTCTTTCAACCACCAAGCCCCCAGCAGCAACACCCACAGCGGTTGCACATGGAACAGCACCACCGCCACCCCGGTGGGCACCTGCTGGATTGCGGTGAAAAACAGCCACCAGCTCGCCAACCTGAGCCCGCTAAGCAGCAACACCCACGGCAAAGCAGCCCAGCCCACCCAGAGCCCCCGCCGCAGTCCCGACCAAGACTGGTTGCGCCACGCCATCCACAACGTGAGCCCGATGAGGCCAAACGCGCACCGGAACCAAGTGACGGTCAACGGCGCCACCTGCGCCTCGTGCACAAACACGCCGATGGTGCCCAGCAGCGCATTGCCCAGCACGAAGGCGACCCAGCCATCCAGCCGGCGGGCATCCGGCAGCACGCGGGCAACGGCCACCGGTGAAGCGGACGCCGGAACCACGGGTGTGGATGTGCCTGAAACGGTAGAGGAAGGCTGCTGCATGCCCGCAGTGTGGCTGCCAGTCCATGCCATCCAAAGCGCATAATTTAAACACCAACCATTCGATCATCGAATACATCATCAATGGGAAAATCCATGAGCTACCGCGATTTGCAATTCGATTGGCTCCACTGCCTGGTGGCTGTGGTGGATGCGGGCTCGCTCTCTGGCGCGGCAGCCGAGGTGCACCGGTCCCAGTCGGCGGTCAGCATGCAGCTCAAAAAGCTCGAAGACGCCGTAGGCCACCGACTGCTGGAGCGCGATGCACGCAAGCAGCACCTCACTCCCGAGGGTGAAACCCTGCTGGGCTATGCGCGCCGCATTCTGCAACTGCATGCGGAAGCACATGACGCACTGAACGGCGACGCCCTCACAGGCCGGGTGCGGCTGGGGGTGCCGGATGACTACGCTGCGCGCTACCTCACGCCTGTGCTCAAGCGCTTTGCGCCCCGGCACAGTGCGGTGGAGATTGAGCTGGACTGCGAACAGTCCACCGCACTCATCCCGCGCGTGGTCAATGGTGACCTGGACCTGGCCCTGATCTCGCGCGACCACGCTCGCCGGGGCACGCTGCTGTTCCATGAGCCCATGGTGTGGGCGGGGGCGGCGCAGTTCGAGTTGTGGAGGCGGGACCCGCTGCCGATTGCGGTGTACGAATCGGCCAGCCTGGCGCGGCGCGGCGCCATCCACGCGCTGGCGCAGCAGGGGCGCCGCTACAAGGTGGTCTATCACAGCTCCAGCCTGGCCGGGCAAATTGCAGCGGTGGAAAGCGGCCTGGCGGTGGCAGCCCTCACCCACTGCAGCGTGCCACCGCAGCTGCAAGTGCTCGGCACCGAACACGGCCTGGGGCCGCTGGCCCCGATGGAGGTGGCCGTGTACCGCAGCCGCGCATCGCGCGGCTCCAAGGCGGTGGACAGCCTGCAGAACCTGCTGGTGCAGACCCTGCGGCAGTCGGGCGGCGCCCGCGTGACTGGCTGAGCGCCTAAGAGCCTAAGCGCCTGCTTACAAAACGGGCGCCTACCTTTTGGAGAGTGCCGCGCTGCGAATGCCCTGCAGCGTGCCCGTGGGCGTGATGGCCTCAGGGTCGATCAGGCAGTGCAGCACACTGGGCAGGCCGCTCGCGCGCGCGCGGGCCAAGGCCGGGGCAAAGTCTTCCGTGCATTCGACCCGCTCGCCATGGCCGCCAAAGGCCTGCGCATAGGCCTTGAAGTCGGGGTTTTTGAGCTGCGTGGCGCTGATGCGGCCCGGGTACTCACGCTCCTGATGCATGCGGATGGTGCCGTACATGCCGTTGTCCAGCAGCACCACGATGATGGGCAGGCCATACTGCACGGCGGTGGCGAATTCCTGCCCGTGCATCAAGAAGTCGCCATCGCCCGCAAATACCACCACCTCGCGCTCAGGCCACAGGCGCTTGGCGCCTACCCCGGCCGGCAGCCCATAGCCCATGGAGCCGCTGGTGGGTGCCAGCTGGCTGGCATAGGTGGTGAACGGCCAGAAGCGGTGCACCCAGGTGGCGAAGTTGCCCGCGCCGTTGCAGAAGATGGTGTTGGCGGGCAGCGTGGATTTCAGGTGCTGCATGACCGGTCCCATCTGCAGCGCACCGGGAATCTGGATCGGGTTGGTGTCGCTCCACAGGATGTATTCAGACCGTGCCATCTCGGCATGGGCGTGCCAGGCCACCGGCCCATCGGGACGAACGCTGCCCAGAGCGGCTGCAAACCCCTGCGGTGTGGCATGGATGGCCTGCGCGGGGCGGTACAGCCGCCCCAGCTCATCGGCATCGGCATGCACATGGACCAGCGGCTGCGCAGGGTTGGGAATGGCAAACAGCTCGTAACCCTGCGACGGGATCTCCGACAGCCGCCCACCCACGACCAGCACCAGGTCAGCGTCGCGTATCCGCGCCAGGAGGCGCGGGTTCACGCCCAGGCCCAGGTCGCCGCCGTAGCACGCATGGTTGGCCGGGAACAGCATCTGCCGCCGGAACGAGCAGTACACCGGCAGCGACCAATCTGAAGCAAAGGCGACAAACTCGCGCACGGCCTGCTCGGACCATCGGCTGCCGCCCAGGATGGCCACGGGCTGGTGCGCAGCCTTCAGGCGCTGGGCCAGCTCGGCCATCTGCGCGGGGCCGGGGTGCGTTTCGGTCACCTGATAGGGCAGCGCATCGGCCACGGTGGCTGCTTCGGTCAGCATGTCTTCGGGCAGCGCCACCACCACGGGGCCGGGGCGGCCGGAGGTCGCCACATGGAAGGCGCGCGAGATCAGCTCGGGCACACGGGCCGGGTCGTCAATCTGCACCACCCACTTGGCCATGGTGCCGAACACGGCGCTGTAGTCCAGCTCCTGGAATGCCTCGCGCCCGATGGCACCGCGTGCCACCTGGCCCACGAACAGGATCATGGGGGTCGAGTCCTGGTGCGCGATGTGCACACCGGCCGACGCATTGGTGGCACCAGGCCCGCGCGTCACAAAGCAGATGCCGGGCTGCCCCGTGAGCTTGCCTTGCGCCTCGGCCATCATGGCCGCGCCGCCTTCCTGGCGGCACACCGTGACGGCGATGCTGGCGTCGTGCAGGGCGTCCAGCACGGCCAGATAGCTTTCGCCAGGCACGCAAAAGAGCTGCTGCACACCATGGGTGATGAGCTGCCGGACCAGGATCTCGCCGCCGGTACGCGGGGCGTTGCTGTCAGGAAGGGAGGGCTTGGTCATGTCAGGCATCCAGAACAAAAGGTCATGGAAAGGGAAGTTAACCGGTAAGGCGAGGTATCAGCCCGCCGATCCGTACTGGCCCGGAAACCACGGGGTGCATGGGGAATTGGTTCCATCAGATCACGTTCTTCTCAAGCAGCGGCGCCTTGCGTGCAATGCGCTCGATGGACAGCGGCGACAGGTCCAGCGTCTCGTACCGCCCCGTCAGCATCAGCTCGGCCAGCCCGCGCCCCACGGCCGGGCACTGCTGCAGGCCATGGCCCGAAAAACCGTTGGCAAACACCAGGTTGTCGCACGCCGGGTGCAGGCCCACGATGGCGTTGTGGTCAAAGGTGTTCATCTCGTAGTAGCCCGCCCACGCGCCCTGCATGCGCAACGCCTCAAAGCCCGGAATGCGTCCGGCCAGCGTGGGCCAGATCCGGTCCTCGAAGGCGGCGTATTCAGGCTCCAGCGGTGCAAAGTCGGCATCGTTCTCCGGACTGGGCGCAAAACCGCAGAGGTAGCCCTGCCCCTCAGGCCGCAACCAGATGCCGCTGGTGTCGATGAGCAGCGGGCAGCCGGGCAGCGCTGCCGGACTGGCCATGTGGAACACCGTACGCCGCTTGCCGACCACGGGCAGGTCCATGCCCGCCCAGCCTGCAATGGCAGCGGCCCAGGGGCCACCGGCGTTCACGGCGTAGCGGCAGGGCAGCACGGCGCCGCTTTGCAAGCGCACCGCATTCACATGCAACACGCCATCGCTGGCCACCGTGTCCAGGCCTACAGCCTCGTCGGCCACATAGCGCACCCCCTGGCTCTGCGCCTTCTTGCGCAAGGCTGTGAGCAGCAGGTAACCATCAAACCAGCCCTCGCCCGACAGGCCGAGAGAGCCCAGGGCCACGTCCTGCAGCGCCAGCCACGGGAACCGCTCGGCCAGCTGCGCCGGGCTCAGCAGCGCCACATCGGCGCCATGCTGCCTTTGCAGCGCATGGTTCTCGCGCAGCGTAGCGGCGCCAGCATGCGTGGCCAGATACAGGTAGCCCCCTTCGTGCAGGCCGATGTCTGGCGCATCGCCGCCGCAGGCCAGCAGCGAGCCTGCATTGCGCAAAAAGCCGATGCCATAAGCCGATATCCGGATGTTGATGTCGGTGGAGAACTGCTGGCGGATCGAGCTGGCCGACAGCGCCGACGATGCGCGCGCATAGGTCGGGTCGCGCTCGACCACGATCACGTCGCAGCCCGGTTGCTGGAACGTGAGGAAATAGGCGATAGCGCTGCCGATGACTCCACCGCCAATGATGACGATGGGCTGGTGTGGAGAAGTCATCCGGACATTTTCCACACGAAATCAGCGCTCTGAACGCGTTCCAACATTTTTTGGTGCGCTTGCGGCGTACGGCGCCGCTGCCCGCTCATTGCACATACCCTGCGCCTGGCGATACCTGTCTGCACGCCCTTTTGGCCCCAACCGCAGGCGTGGTCTTGCGGGCATGACGCGCACAGGGCAGTACGGCACTCTTTGAGTCGGCCTGGTTTGCAGGCCGATCTTCGGGCCTGGAGGCCATGCACACCTCAGCGGGGATGGTCTTCACCAAGCTGCCGGTTCGGTCCACAGGGCCGCTGGAGCGGCCTCACTCTCCTGCATCGCCATCCACCCGCCATCGCCTCAGCCGTGCCCTGCATGCGCCGTTGGCAGGCAGGCGTCCACCAACGCCGCAGCGCGGACAAACTCCAGCGCATCGAGGTGACCCTGCAGTTCGGCCACCCGGGCCGCCCCCCACCAGCGCTCCACAGGGCCGGACAGTTCGGTCCAGGCATCCAGTGCGGCGAGATCGCGACTTGCAAGGGCCTGGCGAAACTGCCCAATGCGCTCTGCCAATCCAGGGTCTTCGACCACCTGCGCAGCGGCGGGACCATCAGGTGCCGCTGATACGGTAGGCGGTACTGCAGATGCCGCGCTGAGCACCACCCTCCACCCATGGACAGCGTTGCGCAGACGGGGCAGCAGCGTTGCAACAGCGACATCGTCGCCCTCCCGTGCCGCTTTCTCGGCACTTGCCACCATGTCGTACAGGGCCGTGGCTCCCATCGATCCGGTCATGCCCTTGAGGTCGTGCAACGTCTGCGCGAGGGTTGGCAGGTCGCGGGCCAGCAACGCTCCATCCGTTTCAGGAAACGCATCCACCAGCCCAAGGATCCGCTGGGCCAACTGGAAGAACAGCGGCTGGTAACCCTTGAGCCGGGCATGAGAGACAGCCGCCGACACGCCCGCAAGGCGCGGCCAGTCATCGGGGACCCGCGGCTCCGGCACCGGCGCCGGCCAAACCGGCTCGGCCAGCATGGCGGGCCGCGCAATATCGGCGCCGGCGCCGGCTGCGGCTGCAAGACAGCGCCGGATGGTGCGTACCAGTGCGGGGGGATCGAACGGCTTGCCCACCACCGCATTCATGCCTGCAGCCAGCGCTTGCGCCTGCTCGGACAAAGAGACTCCCGCGGTGAGGCCGATCACCGGCAGATGTGCGATGCCAGGGATGGCGCGCATCTGGTGGGTTGCATCGAGCCCGTTCAGCAACGGCATGTGCACATCCATCAGCACAGCGTCGTAGGCGCCCGGACGTCCCTGCAACATGTCCAGCGCGGTCCTGCCGTTTTCGGCAACGTCGACCCCCGCACCTTCGGACTGGAGCACCCGCGTCGCCACTTCCCGGTTGATGTCGTTGTCGTCCACCACCAGCAGCCGCACGCCGGCCAGGCCCAGGCCGCCCGGCAGCAAGCCGTCGGCACCGGTGGCCGCCGGCATGGCGCCCCTGCGCATGGAGAGCGTCACGACAAACTGGCTGCCTTCGCCCGGGGTGCTGTACACCTGCACAGACCCGCGCATCATCTCGGCCAGCTGTTTCACGATCGACAGGCCCAGCCCGGTACCACCGTAACGACGCGTGGTCGACAGATCAGCCTGCACGAACGGAGAGAACAGGCGCTGGCAGGACTCCTGGTCTATGCCGATGCCGGTATCTGACACGCTGATGCGCACACCCACCTCGTCGGCATCACCCGTCTCGTCCGCTGCGTTGCCCGGAAGGCGCTCGACGGCCAGGCGCACCTCGCCGTGCTCGGTGAACTTGATGGCGTTGCTCAGCAGGTTGATCAGGATCTGCTGCAGTCGCGTACTGTCGCCCTCCAGCGACGCAGGCAGTCCTTCATCGAGCTGCACGGCCAGAGACAGCCCCTTGGCGGTGGCCTGCAGCTCGACGACAGCGGCTGCTTCGCGGGCGACCTGGTTCAGGTCCAGCGGCATCTGCTCCAGTGCCATCTCGCCCGCCTCGATCTTGGACAGGTCCAGGATATCGTTGATGACCGCCAGCAGGGCCTTGCCCGCCACCTGCAACCGCGTGAGCATGCCCTGCTGTTCACGATCGAGCGGCGTGCGGGCCAGCAGGTACGACAGGCCCAGCACCGCATTCATGGGCGTGCGGATCTCGTGGCTCATGTTTGCCAGGAACCGGCTCTTGGCCTCGCTGGCGGCGTTGGCCTGCTGCATGGCCACACGCAGCGACTGCTCCTGGGCCAGTTGCTGCCGGATGTCCGAGGCGATTCCCAGATAGCCCACGAACTGCCCCTCCACATCCTCCATGCGCGTGACCGCCAGCGACACGGGAATCCTGCTGGCGTCCGCGCGCACCATGTACCACTGGCCTTGCGCCTCCAGGGTGGCGCGCTGCAGCCATTCGGCGGACGTTGCCCCGTCCCGGGGCAGCAGCACACTGACTGCAGCGCCGTCCGCCCCGCTACCAGATTCAGCCGGGGCCTGCTCAAGGAACGACCCGGCGTTTACATGCCCGACGGCAGCATCGGCCTGCATGCCCAGCAGAAGCTCCGCACCGCGGTTGAGCAGCGACACCACGCCCCGCGCATCGGTCGCCACAATGGCGACCTGGGTAGACGCCTCCAGCACCGCGCGCAGCAGGGACAGAGTGCGCTGGAGCTCCATTTGCGTGCGCTTGCGTTCGGTGATGTCGGCGCGTATGGACACGAATTTCTCGATCTGGCCCTTTGCGTCGATGAAGGGCGCCACCACACTGTCCACCCAGTAAAGCGAGCCGTCCTTGGCACGATTGCACACCTCCTGGCGCCAGCTCCTGCCGCTGCGCACGGTCTGCCACATCTGCCCCCAGAACGCCGGACCGTGCACGCCCGAGTTCACGATGCGGTGGTCGCGACCCAGCAGCTCGTCGCGGGTATAGCCGGACAGTTTGCAAAAGGCGTCGTTCACATCGACGATGCGCCCCGATGGGTCTGCCACCGACACCACCATGTGGTGGTTCAGGGTTTCCAGCATGGCGGCGTTGTCACGCTGGGCGGCAGCAAGCTGCATGCGGCTGTCGGTCAGCTCGGTGACATCGTGCACAAAGGCATAGAACCCCATCACGGCACCGTCCTGCACGTCAGGCAGGTAGTGCACCAGGGTATGGCGGGCGGAGCCTGTTCCGGCCGCGGGATGGGTCTGCTCGAACATGCGTGCCTCGCCAGCGAGCGCCGCCTGCGCGTGGCGCAGCGAGTCGTCGAACAGCTGCGGCCCGATCAGCTCCCGCATGTGCATTCCATTCACCTGCCGGTGATCGATGTGGAACCACTCCCCGTAGGTCCGGTTGGCCACCTGGTTGCGCAGGTCCGGGCTCCAGTAGCCGATCTGGGACGGCATGGCATCCAGCACGGTCTGAAGCGCGTGGCGCGCCAGCTCCAGGTCGGCCGTGCGTTCGCGCACCTGGTCTTCCAGGGTCGCGTTGAGCTCGGCCACCCGGCGTGCAGCAGCACGCACCTCGCGCACATCGCGCAGGGTCTTCGCAAGCCCCACAACCCGGCCACCACTGTCCGTGATGGGGCCTGCCGATATCGAGACCTCGATCAGGCTCCCGTCCCGGTGGCTGCGCACGGTGTCGTAGGCCTTGACGCGCCGGCCCGCCGACACCAGCGCCAGCATCGATTCATCTTCGCCCTTGAGGTCCGGTGGCACCAGCAGCTCCTGCACCGTGCATCCCAGAACCTCGTCAGCGCTGTAGCCGAACAGCCGGCGGGCGCCGTCGTTCCAGTCGGTGATCACACCCTGCAGCGTCTGGACAATGATGGCATCTTCAGACCCCTCCACAATGGCGGCACGGCGGGCCTGCTCCAGTCGCTGAGTGCGTCCGCGGTGGGCAAGATGAAGCATGGCCACCACCAGGGCTGCCAAGAGTAGCCCGACGACCCCTGCCTCCGCAGCCTTGCGCTCTGGCGTGGTCTGTCGCAATGAATCCACAAACTCGCGCGTGGGCTGAAGGTCAGCCTCCCACTGGCGCCCGATCATGTACAGGGATACAGAACGTTCGCGTGCTCCGGGCAGCGCGGGGGCGGACGCCGGGCCGTACAGCCAGACACCGGGCGGCGACGCCTGGTCGCGCAGGGTCATGGTGAAGTGGTCGAATTCCTCGTCGATGTTGCGAAGCACCTCGGCGACGTCGAGTGGCGCGTACACCCAGCCCACCAGCGCCCGTTCGCGCGAGGCAGGGGTATTGGTGGGCATGCCGTGGCGGTAGACGGGCAACAGAATCAGCAGCCCCGACGTGTTTTGTCCATCGCTCTGCAACAGCGAGATCGGGCCTGTCAACGCAGGTTCGCCAGTCTGCATGGACGCCACGGCGGCAGCATGCCGTGCCGGCTCCGATGCAATATCAAGTCCCAGTGCCCGCAAATTGCGCTCCAGTGGCTCGATGTACTGGATCACGTAGCTGTCGCCGTCGTGGGGCTGGATACGCCGTATCTCGAAGCTGGCACCCGCCTCCGCGCGAGCGTTCTCCAGAAAGCCGGGCATGGCTTCGGACGTGACCCTGCGAATCCAGCCAAACCCCAAGGCCCCTGGAAACTCCGTCTTGAAATCACGGCTTTCGGCATAGCGTGCAAAGGCCGACCAGTTCAGCCCATCGCCCACTGCAGCAACCGCACCACGAGCGCCACGCAACCCGTATTCGTACTGCTGCATCCGCAACATGACCTCACTCAGGACCCGGGTTCTGACCAGTTCGAACCGCTCGGCGATCTCCGTCTGGTTCTGCTGGCGCTGCACCCAATAGGCTGCGCCCATCGACAGCAGCGTGACCAGTACGGCAAGTGCCGCGACCACCCGCGGCCTACCGATCCACCGCAGGGGTGTTACGTTACCGGGCTGCACGCGGCGCACCATGGCTCAGCCTTTCTCCACCGTGCACCAGCGGTTTCTGCCCGCGCTTTTTGCTGCGTACAGGGCTTCGTCGGCGACCCGCACCAGCGATGACGCCGCGCGGTCGACAAACTCGGCGTCCGAACACGCAGCCACCCCGATGCTTGCAGTCACTTGCGGCGCGGTGGGCGAGTCGGCATGTGGCACCGCAAGCGCGTGGACTGCTTCAATGGCCTCCTGGGCCACCCGACGGGCGCCTTTCAGGTCGGTGCCGGGCAGCAGCACCGCAAACTCCTCGCCACCCACGCGACCCACCAGGTCTGCAGGGCGCCTGGCCACCGAAGCCAGCGCGCGGGCCACGGCCTTCAGGCAAACGTCTCCCGCCGGATGTCCGTGGCAGTCGTTGTAGCGTTTGAAGTGATCGACGTCGACCATCAGCAGCGCCAGGGACGTTCCCTCGCGCGCATTGCGCACCCATTCCAGGTTGAGCATCTCGTCAAAATGCCGGCGGTTGGCCACGCCGGTCAGCCCGTCCGTGCAGGCCATCAGACGCAGCTCGTCCGACAGGGTCTTGACGCGCAGCTGGGTGCGCACGCGCGCCAGCAACAGCGCCTCATGGACCGGCTTGGTGATGAAGTCCACCGCCCCGGCCTCGAGCCCGCGTACCTCGGCAGCGGTGTCACCATTGCCCGTGAGGAAGACCACGGGCACCGTGCTGAGCAAAGCGTCGGCCCGGATGGCTTCACACACTTCATAGCCACTCATCCCAGGCATTTCCGCATCCAGCAGGACCAGATCCGGGCGCTCCTGGCGCATCAGCTCCAAGGCCTCAGCCCCGCCTGTGGCGAAACGCAGCCGGGCGACGCCCTTGAGCATCCGGGCCACGAGCTGAATCATGCTGGCGTTATCGTCAACGATAAGAATGTTCGTCTTCATGGGAGACAGCGACTTGGGAGCGCTCATTTAAATATATTTATCATATTTTAATACGTTTTTATCAACTTAAACAAAATGGCGTGCGAGGACCGGCGTCACTCCGGAAAAATTCGAAGTGAAGACCGGTTTTTTGGACAGACTGGCTGTGGGGAAAGGGCGGGATGCCGCCAGGGGCCCGCCAGCGAGCGGTACTGGACGGCCGGTGCAAGAGCGGCTAGTGGACGTGCGTAGCCGCAGCGGGCGCCTGGCTGTAGGAGCCCATGGGCCCACCTGCTGGCGCGGCTGGTGGGGCGCGGCGCACGCGGGGCACCACGCTGAGCTGCACGGTGTCGAGCACCGGGCCCGGCACTACCGTCAGGGCCTTGCGGGGCAGGTCGACCAGTTGCTCGGCGTGCCATACGCGCACCTGGGCCGCGCCATCTGGTACGGCGGGGAAACGTGCGATGCCGTCGTTGTCGGTCTTGAGGGTCCAGGCCGAATCGGTGACAAAGATGTGGCCGCGCATGGAGCCGTGCAGGTGGCAGCCCAGCAGCACCACGCCTGCGGTGTCGAGCTTCACGTCGGCGTGGTTGGCGGGCTTGCCATCGGCCTTGCCGGCCAGACGCAACTCGAAGTTGGGCGTAGCCGCCGTACCGCTGGCAGCGGCCTGCGCGCCGCCCGCCGGGGTGCTGGCTGCGCCGCCCGAGGGGTTGCCGCGCACATGGTGGTCCCAGCGGTCCTGATTGGTAAAGCGCACGGTCGAGCCCGGCGCGACCACCGTCACGGCCGGGACAAAGCGCATTTTTTCCTGGTCGATGGTGGGGCTGGCCTGCAGCAGGCTGGGCGGGCTGCCCGCCGCGCTGCCGGGGTACAGCACCACCACGGCGTCCGGAACGGGCTTGCCGTCGCGGTCCAGCACCTGAATTTGCACATTTCCGGCGCTAGCGCTTGCAACATATGCCGTAGCAGCTATCAAAAAAATAGCGTTTTTCATGGTGTGCTGCCTTAGCGTACGGTGATCACATCGCGGTGCATGGGCGCCAGCAGCGCCAGCAGTCGGTTTTGCTGCACAAACGGGATGCCCTGCGCGTCCATCGAGACCTGCAGCACCTCGACGAGGGCATTGAAATGCCCCTTGTTGATGTCCATGTCGGCATGGGCCGATTTCATGTCGGCGCCCTCGTACTTGCAGGGGCCGCCACTGAGCTGGCAGACCTGATCGGTCAGGCTTTCCTTCAGCGCGGCAGGCTTGGTGTCCTTGAAGTGGTTGCCGATACGGGGGTCTTTCACCAAGCGATTGACGAAATCATCCATGAGGCGGGTGATGCCGGGCTTTTCGCCGAGCGCCTGGTACAGGCCGGCGGGGGCAGCGGTGGTCGCCGCTGGCGCCGCAGCAGGCTGGGCAAACGCGGGGGCGGACAGCAAGCCGCTCAGGGCCACGGCAAGCGCCATGAGGGTTTTGGGGTGCGTCATGAAATTCTCCTCAAAAGGCGACCTGGGCCGAAAGGTAGTAGCCGGTCTGCCGGCGGTTGCTGGTGATGCCTGGCACGATGCGGCCAAGGTCCACATACGCCAGCGTGAACGACAGGTTCTTGCTGGGCGCCCAGGCAATGAAGATGTCCTTCCAGTCGTCTTCGCGCAGTGCGGTGCCCAGGCCGGCCGCGGCACCCAGGGCCTGCAGGTTGTTGGGCTTGAAGCGGTACTCGGCACCCACGGCCAGGTTCTTGTTGAGGAGGTAGGCCACCGAGAACTCGGGCTGCAGACTGCGGCTGTTCTTGCCGGGCGCGGCCGAGCCAAAGCCCAGCAGTCCGTTCTGGTTGGCGTTGGTGTAGCGCAGGGTGCCGTTGAGCAGCAGGCTCTTGTCGAGCAGCAGCTTGGTGGCGCTCACGTACACGTCGGTGCCGCTTCTTTTGGTACCCAGAAAGTCCAGCACCGATCCGATGCTGCCGGGATGCGTACGCTTGTGCTCGATACCCACCGCCACTTGCGGCACCCAGGTGTCGGCATCCAGCACGGCATCACCAAGCACCTTCACCTTGATGCCCACCACGTCCATCTTGATGTGCTGGCCCGGCGTGACGCCAAAAGCCGCAATGCCGTTGAGCGCGATGGCGGGAGAGGCATCGAAATCCTGGCGCGCCAGCGATAGCTCCACCCGGTCGTACAGCCCCACGGCCACGCCGTAGCCGTTCAGGCTGTAGTCCTGCGTGGCTGCGCGGGTGGCGTAGCCGCTGACGCCCACCTCCCCTTGGGTGGCGTTGGTGCCGATCACAGCCCAGGGGGTCAGCCCGCCGCCGGCAGAGCCGGCGATGGTGTTCACCCCACCTGTGAGCAGCAGCTTGCCGGTATCGGCCTGCACGGTGCCGGCAGCCAGTGCAAGGCCTGCCACCCATGCCAATGACGGAATCGTTTTCATCTTCATCGGAACTCCTGTATTTGTTAGCAATTGCTTCGACCATGCAGACTACGATGACCGGCACTGGCTGGATTCAACCATTTCAAATGCTGGAGCACGGCTGAAGGTTTTTGGCGCGGCCGCGGCCCCGTCAGCCCGCAAACGCCACGCGCTGCACCGTCCAGTACACCGAAAGGGCCACCAGCGCCGCGGAGCCGCCCCGCACCACCACGGGGGTGTAAAGGCGCCAGCGCATCAGCACTGCCGACACCACGCACCACAGCGCCACCAGAGCCAGCTGCCCTGCCTCCACCCCCAGATTGAACCCGGCCAGCGCCCACAGCAGCAGGCCGCCGGATACCCCCGCCTCGACCAGCACGCCCGAGAACCCCAGCCCGTGCACCAGCCCGAAGCCCAGCGCCAGCCAGCTGCCGCGCAGCCCGCGTACGGGGTACAGGTTGAGCCAGGCAGAGATGCCGATGCTCACGGCAATGGCGGGCTCCACCCAGTTGCCGGACACCTGCACGATGCCAAGGCCCGCCAGCGCCAGCGTAACGGAATGCCCCAGCGTGAAGCAGGTGACGGTGACAAACAGTGCCCGAAGGCCCGCCCAGCGCCCGCCGCTGGCGTGGCTGGCAGACACCCGCTGACGGTACATCGGCCCAGATGCCACGCCCTGCCCTGCCTGACGCGGCCAAAGGGTAATGGGCAGCAGCAGCGCCAGCAGAAACGCCAGATGGTCGTAGCCCTCCAGAATGTGGTGCACGCCTTCGCTGACAAAGTGCAGCAGCGTGGCGAACCCGCCGCGCGGCGTCGCCGACGCCTCGCCAGCGGCCAGGCCCTGGGCCTCGCCATCTCCATTGGCACCCGCCTGCGCTGCCGAGCGCAGATCGGTGGTGGAGCGCCCGTCGGGCACCACCACGGCGGCCAGGGGCTGGCCACCCAGGCTGCCAGCCACCAGCAGGCGGTGCGTGGGGTCCACACCCTGCATCAGGCTGTAGCCCAATGCCAGAGGCTGGCCCGGTGCACAGTCCAGCGTGGACTGCAGGCGCGCGTAACGGCCATCGCTGCGCTGCTCCAGGGCCGCCAGGCGCCACGCAGGCGGGGCCACGGCGGCCCCCGCGCACGTCCACTGCACGCCCGCACCCACCCACTGCGCGATGGCGCCCGCTGCCTGGCGCACCTCGCCCCAGGTCAGCAGGCGGTCGGCATCGGCATCGAGCTGGTCCACCGCGGCATCCACATCCTTGAGCGCGATGGAGAGGGACAGCGAAAGCGCACCCACTGACGATGCAGAAGTCGCATCAGGCGGTGCTGCAGGGGCAGCCTGCTGCGCACCGGAAATGCCGGCGCCAGTGTCGGTGGCCGCGGCAGCATCGGTGATGCGCAGGTAGGCATCACTGGCCTTGTGAGCGTGGGCCGGGGCGGACAGTGCCAGGCACAGGGCGCCCAGCACGGCCGCGCGCGTGAATGGAGTGCGGAACATCATTGGCCTTCCTGTGCGGATGTCTTGGTAGCCGCCTGCGGCTGCCAGCGGGCCAGCCGCGCGTCCTGCAGGCCTGTCTGCGCCAGCGCCTGGACCACGGCGCGGTGCGCCGCCGTGTCGCGCGACTGTTCGGATGCCTGCAGTGCCAGCCACCAGTCAAGTGGCTCTTTTTGCAGGGTGAGGTTGGTACGGGCGGCCTGCCAGGCCACATCCGGCCGGGCATCCAGCCACAGGGCCATCAGGGCACGTTCACGGGCGTGGGCGTCCAGCCCCTCGCCGCGCTGCGCAATGGCAGCAAACCGCTCCTGCACCTCGGCCGCCACGGGCCGCCACGCATCGTCACCCAGCAGCCGCAGGGCGTAAGCCCGCCGCAGCAGCACCGCGTCGCTGGCGGGCTGGCCACGCAGCACGTCCAGCACGGCACTGGCGCGCCCGCGGCGAAGCAGATGGTCGGCATAGGCCAGTGCCGTGTAGCCATCGGCCACGTCGGCCAGACTGCGGCGATAGGCGGCCTCGGCGGCGTCATCGCGGCCGGCGCGCTCCTCGCTTTCGGCCAGCAGCGACACCACCCAGGCGCGCTGCGCAGGCGCGGCCCCCAGCTGCTGCGCGAGGGCGGTCAACCCGCTGCGCGCTGCATCATGCTGGCCTTGCAGCGAACGCGTTTCCAGCGTGCAGGCGGCGGCATACATCGTCGCGCCGTGGCGGGCCACATTGCGACAGGCGTTTTCGGCAGCGGGATAGCGTGCGGCCACACGTTCCAGCGTGGCCAGCGTAAGCCAGCCCTGCACCTGAGCCGGGTTGGCCTGCAGCGCCCGTTCCAGCGTGGCACGGGCAGCCGTGAATTCGTGGCGGGCCTGCTCCACCGTGGCCTGCAGCACCAACAGCTCTGCCGGGGCACCGGGCTGGCCCCACCAGGGCGCCAGGGCCGCCTGGGCACGGCCCAGGTAGCGCGGGTCGGCCATGTCGCGCGACAGCGTGATCCAGCGGCGGGCCGCCGTGGCCGCAGCCTGCGGTGTGGCGGGGGCCGCGCCCACGCGTTCGGGCAGGCGTTCCACCACCTCGGCGTCAGCGCCTGCGCGCAGGTCCTGCGGCGCGGCGGCATGGGCCGTCACGGCGGCAACAGTCAGTCCGAGTGCAGCCAGCACAGGCCGCGCGCAGCGGGTCAATGTGGCGCAGCGAGCCAGGTAGAAAGAGGGGTGCATGGTGACTCCGGCAGGAGCATCAGGAGATACGTATTTGGGGGGGGCACGGAACGCCACGCGCAATCCAGCGCAGCGTTGCCGCGGGCCCTGGCTGGCGCTATCGTGGCGCGCCAGCCAGGGCCTTCAGTCCGCATCAGTGCGGGTTCAGAGCCGTGTATCGGGCTCTTCGGTCTCGGTGGTAGACAGCACGATGCGGCTGATGTCCTGAGGCTCGGTCATGTCTGCCATGCCAATGCCCACGATGGGCGCCACGTAGTTGAAGGCGTCCACCATCACCGGACCCGTTTCAGGGCTGACGGCGCTGTCGCTGCCGCCGCCTCCGCAGCCTGCCAGGCCCAGCACCGCAGCGCAGGCCAGCGCCACCGGCACGCGGGCAAGAGAAACCTTGTTTTTCATGCTCTTCTCCCGGTTCAGAAGTTGCGGGCGCCGGGCAGTGGCGGGTTCACATACGGGAAGGCCGTGCGGTAGTCGATGGCCTTGGTGCGCGATCCGTCCACAAAGGGCACGGTGCCTGCGGGAGCATCCGACGGCTTGCAGCCGACCTTGAGCGCATCGGTGGTGCCGGTGACGCTGCACAGCGCACCCATGGCCACGCGCAGCGACACATCCACCACATCGTCGCCCAGGCGGCGGCCGTTGGGGAAGCCCGCGGCATCGCCACCGACCACACCCAGCGAGCTTTGTGCGCTGGCTGCCGTGGCAGCAATGCCCGTGTTCAGGCGCAGCATTTCGGACAGCGGGCCGCCAGCACCCAGGCCGGTGATGTTGCCCGGCCGGTTCACGGTGGGCAGACCGGTCAGGAAGGCCGTCATCAGGTCGGTGCGCGGGAAGTTGGTGGGTGCCTTGGCGCCGAACAGCACCTCGATCAGCGCGGGCAGCGTGGGGTGCGTCACGTAGTCGGCAAAGTTGGCCGCGTCGTCCTTGGGCCTGGACGCATTGAACTTGTCCTTGTCCTTGAGGCCGATGACCACTTCATTGACCAGCGGCATGCCCAGGCGCGAGACCTGCGTCCATGCGCCGCCGGCCTTTTCGCTGGCCTGCAGGCCTGAATCGGGCTTTCCGTTGAGCACGCGCGCCTGGCGCAGGCTGGCGGTGGTCCAGCCGCCAATCACCTTCTCGCCCGACGCTGCCGTGACGCAGCTGGTGGGCACTTCCACCGCCAGCGAGGTCACGTTCTTGTCGGCAATCTGCCCGGCGCCAAAAGCGGCGGCATTGGCCTCGCTGGTGATGACGGCTGCGGGTGCGTTGACCAGGTCGAAAATAGTACCCAGCGACACGGGGAACGGGTCCTGGCGCTGGCCCACGAACACCTTGCCCGGCGTGCTGCAGCCCGGGATGTTGATGCCGTACACGTAGCGGCCGGCATAGGCGTCGTAGGCGGCAGCGTTGCCCAGCGATTTCTCGCCGATGTAGTCGATGGGCTTGGTGAAGGTGGTGCCACCGCTGGTCAGCGTGACCTGCTCTCGCTTGCCGGTGCGGCGGTCACCGCGCACGATGAACATTTCATATTCTTCACGGTAGGCCAGCGGGTCGGCCGCCGCGCCGGTGATGCCGCCAGCGTTGCGCAGCGGGATCGCCACCTTCTTGCGCGCGCCATCGGGGCCGATGTCGAGCGTGATGCCGGCGCCCGCGTTATTCAGGGTGTTCTTGAAGCGGAACTGGAAGGTGATGTCTTCGGCCGCGTCACCGTTGTTGTCGATGTGGATCTCGTAGAGCGCATTCGGGTCCAGGCTGAAGTAGTTGGGGCCGCCGTACGCGTCCTGCAGGGGCAGGTAGTTGGCGATCATGGTCACAAAACCCGAGCGGCCCGCCTCGTAGCTGTTGAACATGTAGAAGTCTGCGCCGTCGACCTTGGGCTGGGTGGTGATGAATGGCGCTTCGCGGTGGCTGGACGCCAGGCTGACGCCGGCGGTACCTGCTGCCAGCATGGCCAGTACGGCCAGGCTGAGTTTCTTCAGTTGCATGGAAATCTCCTCGTAGGTGGTGGCGGGGAGCCGAGCGCCCCATCCTCAATACGCGGAGGCGGCGCCACCGGATTCAGGGACGCCCAACAAAGTTCATGCCGCTGCGCGAAAAATACTGAAAACCGCGCCGCACCCTGATCTGACTTGCCGTTGTGCGCGCCTGTGCACACCACAAGAAAAAGCCCCGTGCGGCCGGTAAACGGCACAGCACGGGGCCCGTGGCAACGCAGCGCTGCAGCAGCGCAGGCGATCAGGTCGCCTTGCGGATGAGTGCGCCCTTGAACAGCACAGGGCCTGTGGGGCCGGTGGCGCTGGGCACGCCGCCGCGTGGCTCCAGGCTGATGGCCAGCGTGGGCACCTCTTTCACGTCGCCCTCCTGCGCGGTCAGCTTGAGCAGCTTGTCGCCACCCAGAACGCCCAGCGAACGCGGGCCACCGGCAGGCGGCAGCGCCCACAGCTGCAGGGATTTGTCGTCACCCTCCTGGAAGCCACCCACACGTTGCAGCACCAGCTGGTTGTTCTTGGGGTCAAAGGTGACGAGCATCGATGCGTCGGCCTTGGCGTCGGCCAGCACGGCCACGTACTGGATCTGCGGCGTGGCCTGCAGTTGCTGCTGCAGCGACGCGATCTGCGCGCCCGTGGTGGCCTTGAGGCCGCCATTGACCTGCACGCCCACCACCACCGCGGCCAGCGTGGCCACCGCACCGGCGGCCGCCGCACCACGCCACACCAGCAGGTTGCGCCACCAGCCGCCTGCAGCTGGCTCGCGGGCTGCCGCCTGGGCTGCATCGGCGCGGGCGGCCTGCATGGCGGCCTGCGATTTGCCGGCCTGCACCAGGTTGTCGATGCGCGTCCACACGGCGGGCGCGGGCTCTACCGCGGGCTGCAGCTCGGTCAGGCCCGACCAGCGGGTCTGCCACACCAGGGCGGCTGCACGCACGGTGGCGTGTTCGCGGGCCAGGGTTTCAAAGCGGCGGCGTGCGCCACCGCGCAGGGTGCCCAGGGCATAGCTCACCGCCAGGCGGTCGAGCAGTTCGGGGTGTTGGGTAATGTTCATGACGGCGTGTTCCTCAGGCCTTGTTCAGGCATAACGCGCCATGCAGGTGCGCAGCTGTTCCAGACCCCTTCGGATCCATGTCTTGACGGTGCCCAGCGGCAGCTTGAGCTGCTCGGCCAGTTCGCCATGACTCATGTCGCGCAGGTAGGCCAGGCTGACCACCTCGCGCTGCTTGTTCTCCAGCCGGCCCAGGCAGTGGTGCAGCGCAAACGCCTGCTCGCTGGCATCGGCCGTGTCCATGGGGTTGGGCGAATCGCCCTCCAGCACCTGCGCCATGTCGTCGTCCAGCTCGTTCATCATGTCGGTCCGGTCAGAGGCGCGCTTGCGCAGCGCATCCAGCGCACGGCTTCGCACGATCAGGCCCAGCCAGGCCATGGGCGGGCTGAGCGCCCCCCGGTAGCTACCTGCACCGCGCCAGACGCTTAAAAAGGCCTCCTGCAGCACCTCCTCGGCCGTGTCGCGGTGCCGCACGATGCGCATCGCCAGGCCAAAGAGCTGGGCAGACGTGCGCCGGTACAGCTCCTTGAGCGCGGAGTCATCCTGCTCGGCAATGCGGTCTATGAGGTTCATCAGTTCGCTGTCGGGGTGAAGGGTGCTGCTCATGCATCCATTGTCTGGGATACATCCGCTCACGTGAAAGTGAGGGACTTGCTGTAGTGGAATACGCCACAAACAGCGTTCTGGATGCAAAGCGGGTGCAAAGAAACCTCCGGAAGCTGACTGCAGCCAGGATGGACCCGGCTGGGTGGGCGAGCCAGCGGGCAAGGAAGCGCCGCCGAGAATGCGCCGCGTTGCGCAGCGAGCCCTTGGCACCAGCGGGCACTGCGGCCACACTGCTTGCATCGGCCTGAATCCGTTGGACTCTTTAGCGCGTACTCTTCAGCTACACCGTGTCCCACTCTGTGATCAAGCCCCCGCACCCGTTCCCTGCCCATGCACCGCCCTGCCTCACCCGCTGCTTCGCCCACATCCGCCCCGGCCACACCGACCCGGGGCCCCGCACAGCGCCATACCGGCATCGGGGACCGCGTGCGTGTTGCGGCGATGACCCTGGCTTTGCTGGCCGCCTGCACACCGGGCACCGCTGCCGCGCAGTCGGTGGAGCGCGGGCGGGCGGTGTACCAGGCGCATTGCGCCGGCTGCCACAGCCCCGATGTGCACGGCGACGGCCCCGCGCACCGCGGCGTGGTGGGCCGGCGTGCCGGGGCGCTGGCCGACTTTGACTACTCACCCGCGCTGCGCAACAGCAAGATTTTGTGGACCCGTGCCACGCTGAAAGCCTGGCTGACCAACCCCGAGGCACTGATCCCCGGCCAGGGCATGGACTACCTGCTGGACGACGAGCGCGAGCGCGAGGATGTGGTGGCATATCTCGCCACGCTCAAACGCCTGCGCTGAGACAGCGCATGTGCCCACATGCAAAGGTGGCGCACCGCATGGGATCGCTGCTACCGCTGTATGGACAAGCGCAGGAAGGCCGCTGCCCTGGGCCGCGCAAGAAAAACGGCACCGACGTATGCTCGCCACCTCCCCCGTTGCTTCAAAGGAATCCTCCGATGTTCGAAACCTCCATCGCCGGCAGCTTGCCCAAGCCCGCCTGGCTGGCTGAAACCAACAAGCTCTGGCCCCAGTGGATGGCCGAAGGCGATGCGCTGCGCCAGGCCAAGGCCGACGCAACGCTGCTGTGGATCAAGGCCCAGGAAGACGCGGGCCTGGACATCGTGGGTGACGGCGAGCAATCGCGACAGCACTTCGTGCACGGCTTTCTGGAGCAGGTCGAGGGCATCGACTTCGAGCACAAGGTCAAGATGGGCATCCGCGACAACCGCTACGACGCCATGGTCCCGCAGGTGGTGTCGGCCCTGCGCCTGAAAGGCCGCGTCCACGCCTTTGAGGCACAGCTGGCGCGCGCCCACACCAGGAAGAAGCTGAAGTTCACCCTGCCCGGCCCCATGACCATCGTCGACACCGTGGCCGACCGCTTCTACGGCGACAAGATCAAGATGGCCTTCGCGTTTGCGGAGCTGCTCAACCAGGAAGCGCTCGCGCTGCAGGCCGATGGCGTGGACATCATCCAGTTCGACGAACCCGCGTTCAACGTCTACATGAAAGATGCCGCCGACTGGGGCGTGCAGGCGCTGGAGCGCGCAGCGCAGGGCCTGACCTGCACGACCGCAGTGCACATCTGCTACGGCTACGGCATCAAGGCCAACACCGACTGGAAGAGCACCCTGGGCGACGAATGGCGCCAGTACGAAGCGGTGTTTCCCGCGCTGGCCAAGAGCAGCATCGACCAGGTGAGCCTGGAATGCATCCACTCCCACGTACCGCCAGACCTGATGAAGCTATTGGCAGGCAAAGACGTGATGGTCGGCGTGATCGATGTGGCCAGCGACGTGATCGAGACACCCGAGGAAGTGGCCGACACCATCGGCCGGGCACTGGAGTTCGTACCGAAGGACCGGCTGTTCCCGTGCACGAACTGCGGCCTGGCGCCCATGGCCCGGGACGTGGCCTGGGGCAAGCTGAAGGCCTTGGCAGAGGGCACGAGGCTGGCGAAGGAGCGGTACGCTACGGCGTGACGTCGAGCGGGTGCCGCGCCGTGGGTTGCGCGGTGTTCGTGACAGACTGCAAGCGGCCAGAAGCGGTCTTAGGTGAAGCCCGACTCGACACATTCGAATCTTCATATGATCTACCTTGCAATCACCCCCGAGGGCCTCTCTCAAGCGCTGCATGTAGCAGGAAATGATGACGCGGTATGGTGTGGTGCCGATGCGATTTCAGAGACAGCGTGGGCCGCGTTACCTGCGTCGAAATGCACTCGTTTTGTCCACGAGTTAAGGGATCGAGTTCTGCTGGATGACGCTTTGAGCACCATCGAAGAGCATCACCCCGGGCAGACGATTTGGATCGAGGCGGCATCTCCTGCATGACCAATAGCGACCAAAAGCTGTCAGAGGGGACGGCTGCGATAGAAAGAGCTGAGCGAGCTGCTGAGTCATAGCGCTACAACAGCCTCTATTTCAAAACGAACAGTGCCGGAAAAGTTTATGTATGCGACTACAGCATCTTGGAACTCGTCTAGCAACGCCACACCATTGGCGTCACCTTCGCTTTGCGTGGTCAATCTCAGAACTCCGCCTTGCCATTCACAAGACACTGACTGATGCCATGGCCGCTCTGCGAACTCTGAGAGCAAGTCCACGACCGCCCCAGTGATTTCACCCTCTGCCAAGCCTTTGCAAGTCACTGTGTTCCGAAACATGCGTTCCTGCGTCGCGCCATCCATGTCTCTCTCCGGTTCATTTAGGGCGGAAGCCGTGATCGTAGCAACGGCAGCAATGGGCCCGCTAGCGTCCCTCGTCGTGGAGCAGAATCCGGCCAAAAGAGGACTTTCAAACCGTATGAAAACCGACCAGCAACGCCCCAACCAGACGCGCTTCCAATGGCTTGTGCGAGCAGGCTATGTGTTGATGGTGGTTGGCTTAGTTCTAGTGCTGTTGCGCGCAGGGTTACCGATCGATTTTTTCACCGGGACAACGCATTACTACCGCGTGGTCCCCACTGAGCAGAGCTGGTTCATTGCAGCCCTACCGATGGGACTTGGTGTGTTGCTCATACTGATTGCTCGAACGCTGCGCTACAAGAGCAGATGACGGTGTTCGGCCAGGAGCGGTCATCCGTAGACGAGGAATGTTATGACGACGACACTGCTAGATCTGGCCTCCAGCAACTCTCAGCACAACCTCGAGCTGGAACTGGAACTGTTGGATCTCCAAGCCCTGGAAGAGTTTGAGGCGAGAGCAAGCCGTGCTCAACCAACATTACTGCGGGTGGGGGCGGATTTGTACAGCGCGATGCCACTTGACCAGCTTTTGGCTAGGCTTGCTCAGTTTGAAAAACTGAGCCGCATCGTGGTGGCGGATGACCGCGTATACGACCGAGATATGCCTTCGGTAGAAATGTCGTTCAAATCGGCTTTCTCAAGAGCGCAGTTTCAATGGGATTTCGACGGAGTCATTGCCGGTAAGCACGGGCGTTAGTGGCGTAGTGACCGGCTGCTTCGGGCCCAAAACAGTCGGTGACGAGCCACATCGACAACCCCGCACAAACCGAAGCCAGATCGAGTCGCGCAATTCAATCTGGCTCCTCGACTCACACCGGATAGGTCCCCGGCAGCAGGATCGACTGATCCACCGTGTTGATATTGGTGTGCCCGCAGAACGCCATGGTGATGTCCAGCTCCTTCTGGATGATCTGAAGCGCACGGGTCACACCCGCCTCGCCATATGCACCCAGCCCGTACAGAAAACTGCGGCCGATCAGCGTGCCTTGCGCACCGAGCGCGCGGGCCTTGAGCACGTCTTGCCCGCTGCGGATGCCGCCGTCCATCCACACTTCGATGCCGCCGCCCATCTGATCGACCGCCTGCTTGATGCCGGGCAGCGCTGCAATGGACGACGGTGCGCCATCGAGCTGGCGGCCGCCGTGGTTGCTGACGATGAGCGCGTCGGCCCCGCTGTTGACGGCCAGGCGGGCGTCTTCGGCGTCCATGATGCCTTTCAGGATCAGCTTGCCGCCCCAGCGCTTCTTGATCCACTCCACATCGCCCCAGTTGAGCTGCGGGTCGAACTGCTCGGCCGTCCAAGATGACAGCGAAGACAAATCGCCCACGCCCTTGGCATGGCCCACGATGTTGCCGAAGCTGCGGCGTGGCGTGCCCAGCATGCCCAGGCACCAGCGCGGCTTGGTGGCCAGGTTGATGAGGTTGGCGATGGTGGGCTTGGGCGGGGCCGACAGGCCGTTCTTGATGTCCTTGTGGCGCTGGCCCAGGATCTGCAAATCCAGCGTGAGCTGCAGCGCAGAGCAGTTGGCGGCCTTGGCGCGGTCGATCAGGCGCTCGATGAAGTCGCGGTCGCGCATCACATACACCTGGAACCAGAACGGGTGGTTGCCCGTGTGCTCGGCCACGTCTTCAATGGAGCAGATGCTCATGGTCGAGAGCGTGAACGGGATGCCGAACGCCTTGGCGGCCTTGGCGCCCAAAATCTCGCCGTCGGCATGCTGCATGCCGGTCAGGCCCGTGGGTGCAATGGCCACGGGCATGGCCACGTCCTGGCCCACCATGGTGGTGCGGGTGGTACGGCCTTCCATGTTGACGGCCACGCGCTGGCGCAGCTTGATGGACTGGAAGTCCTGCGTGTTGGCGCGGTACGTGCCTTCGGTGTACGAGCCCGAGTCGGCATAGTCGTAGAACATGCGCGGCACGCGGCGCTTGGCAATGAGGCGCAGGTCTTCGATGCAGGTGATTTTGGACAGGTTGGGCACGCGAGGCTCCGAAATTGAAATCAACAGGCGGGCGCTGCAGGCCAGGAGCCTGCACGGCAGAAGGATCATCGGCTGCAACGAACGACAAACCGGTCTCGCGCAGCACTACCTCCTGCGCCCAGGGGTCCACCCTCGGCTTGTCGGTAGCACCACGCGATCCTCGGCTTTCGCCCGTTTCGCTTCCATGCCTTCTGCCGCGCAGGCTCCCAGCGCTGCAAGGGCAAGTCGGGGGGATGGTAGGCGCTGGTCGCCATGAGGGCCATCAAATTTATTTGCGCGGTCCTGCAACAAATTTCCACCCTGCACCGCCACGCTGACGGCACCGGTGCCGGGCCGCACAGGCCCGCCGTGGCGGCCCACATGCGCACGTTTCGCCGGAGGCTCGCACACCACACCACGTGCACAGGAGATGCCGGAGCCCAGGACCAGCCCCTCAAGGCCCCCAGATGCAGAAAACAAGTCAAAACCGCCGCAAGTCCAGGTTTTAATTGGCGGAAATGCTATGTATTTAATAGCAAACCGCTTTCATGCGCCATCGGCTTCTTGCCGGTCTGCGCCTGCCGCCGCGTTCGCGGGCAGCACCGTTTGTGGTTGCGCGTCCGGTGGCGCGTAAAGCATGAAGCGCCAGCGGCCGCCGCGCTTGGCCGCGTACATGGCCTCGTCAGCGTGGCGCGAAAGCACATCAAACGTGTCGCCGTGCTGCGGGTACAGCGCGATGCCGCCACTCAGGCACATGCGCGATGTCTCGGTGCCCAGGTCAAACGGTGCGTCGCACGCCGCCAGGATCTTGCGCGCGACGGCACAGGCCGCGTCGGCGCCATCGAGCCCCGGCAGCAGCACGACAAACTCGTCGCCGCCTTGCCGGCACACGGTGTCGGTGGCGCGTACCGCGGCCTTCAGCCGCTGGGCAAACTGCACCAGCAGCATGTCTCCGGCGTCGTGGCCCAGGCGGTCGTTCACCTGCTTGAAACCATCGAGGTCCACATACATCACGGCCAGCATGCGGCCGTCGCGCCGGGCCTGCGCCATGCCCAGTTCGGCGCGGTCGTGCAGCAGCACGCGGTTGGGCAGGTCGGTCAGCGCGTCGTACTGGGCCAGGTGCGCCATGCGCTCGGCCATGGCCACGGCGTCGGTCACGTCGCGCAGCACAGCCACCGCGCCGGTGATGCGGCCGTGCCGGTCGGTGATGGGGTTGACCGTCTTGGCCACCTGGAAACGCTGCCCGGAGATGCGGTGCACCACCACCCCGCTCACCGGCTCTGCGCCGGTGCTCGTGCCGTCGCGTATGGCGGCCAGCAGGGCACTGGCCATGGGGCTGTCGTTGTGGGGGCTGCGCAGGCGCAGCACCTCGTCGATCAAGTGCCCGGCTGCATCAAAGGCCTGCCAGCCGGTCAGGCCTTCAGCCACGGGGTTCAGGTAGGTGACAAGGCCTTGCGCGTCAGAGCACACCACCGCGTCGCCAATGGCCTGCAGCGTCAGGCGCACGCGCTCCTTCTCATCAAAAAGCTCGTCTTCCATGCGCTTGCGCTCGGAGATGTCGGTAGCCTGCGCAAAGATACCCCGCACCACGCCCGTGGCCTCGTCGCGGTCGGGGTGGTAGGAGATCATGGTGTGGCGTGCGTGCCCCTGCGTGTCGACGATGGTGCGCTCGAACAGCTGGGGCTCGCCCTGCAGCGCGCGTTCCAGGAGCGGGCGGTTGCGCTCGTACAGCTCGGGGCCCAGCAACTCGCTCACATGCAGGCCACGCAGGCGCTCCGGGTTCATGCCGAACCATTCCACATAGGCCTGGTTGGCAAAGCGGTTGCGCAGGTCGGCATCCCAGTAGCCGATCATGGATGGCATGTTGTTGAGGATGGTGCGCACGTCATGCTCGGCCGCGCGCAGCCGGGCCGACACCCGCTGGCGCAACCCCAGCTCACGCACGAACAGCACGGCCAGCCCGATGCAGGCCGCCATCAGCACGCCGGCAAAGCTGCCCAGCAGCCATGCGCTGCGGTACCACTGGGCCAGGATGGTGTCGGTGGCCTGCGCCACATTGATGATGAGTGGGTAGTCGCCCACGGGACGAAACGAGTACAGCCGCTCCACCTTGTCGATCGCGGCCACGCCGACGAACGAACCCGTGCCCTCCTTTTGCAGCCGCGTGAAGTTCGGCGTACCGGCCAGGTTCTTGCCCACGTCGGCATCGCCGTAGGGAAAACGCGAAATGATGATCCCGTCCTGCCGAAAGAGGTTGATGCCGCTCTTGTCGCCCAGGTTGAGGGTGCTGAACACCTCGTTGAAAAAGCCCAACCGGATGGCAGCCACCACCACACCAGCAAAGCGGCCGTCCTCGGTGTAGGAACTGCGAGCCAGCGGCAGCACCTTGGGGCCCCCATCGCTGACAACCACGGGCTTTCCGATGAACAGCTCCTTGTGGCCCCCGCCGGCAAAGGCCTGGAAAAAATCGGTGTCCGAGAAATTGCGGCGCCCCAGTTCGATGTTCCCCGAATAAAGCACCACGTTACCCGAGGTATCCAGCACGAACACGTCGCCCGAGACGCCAGCGCGCAGCGAGTTGTCGAATATCAGGCGGTTGCGCAGGTCGGGGCGCAGGCTCCAGAGCTCGGAGAGTGCGGCTTCGCGGGCCACCCCTTCCAGGGACTTGTCGATGGATCCCAGCGACCAGCTCAGCCCCTGCTCCAGCGTGCGCGCCAGGTTGTTGTTGTTCTGGACGGCGTAGTTCCACTCGTCGTTGCGGATGGTCCAGATGGCTTGGGCAAAAAGCGCACCGATACCCACGGAAACCAGCAGTGCCAGCCAGATCAGCCGATGGGAGAAGAACTGGCGCAAAGACGGCATAGGGTGGAGATGATTTGTAACGATTTTATGCGACCCCTGCTCGCGGGCGGCACCGCGCCACCCCGGGATTACGCCATTTTCAGGACCGTCCCGACTTGAGTCCGGGTGCCGCTATCCCCGCACCCCGCACCTCGATGCGGATCTCGTCCAGCACCCTCCCCTGGCCATCGGTGAGCTGCACCACATGCCGGCCCGGCCACGGCAGCCAACCGACCCGCGCGCCGCGGCCCAGCGGCTTGCCGCCGATGCGCCAGCGCAGGTCTGCACCGGCCGCGGCCGAACCCGCCACGAACTGCAGACGCTGGCTGGCTGGCGGGATGTCAGGGTCCAGCGCAATCACGCTGCCCGCCGCGGGGGCCGTGATGCGGGCGCCAGACACGTCAGGGGCGGCAACGGTTGCCGTGGGGCCATTTTTGAGGCGTTTTAGGGATACAGTCCTTTCAGAATCATCCTGTATAGCTATTGAATCAATAGCAAATAGTGCCTGCTGCGTGCCCGGCACAAACCATTCGTCACGCGCTGCTTCCAGCGGCTGGGGGCTGTCTGCGCCGCTGCCAAAGCGCACCGGCGCCCGCACCAGGCCCGTGGGCGGCCGCGGCGCCCGGCTGGGTTCACGGGCATGCAAGAAACCCATCACCGCCGCCCAGACAGGCGCTGCACCGCTGGTGCCGCTCACGTCGTGCATGGCTGCGCCGCTGGCATTGCCCACCCACACGCCCACCGTGTAGCGGGCCGACCAGCCCACCGCCCAGTTGTCGCGCATGTCCTTGCTGGTGCCCGTCTTGACGGCCGCCCAGAAGCGCGTGGCCAGCACGCTGTCGGTGCCGAAGGTGCGGGCGCGCGCATTGCCGTCAGCCAGGATATCGCCCACGATGAAGGCTGCGTCTGCGGCCAGCGCCCGGTTGAGTGGGGGCGCTGTCGCCGGGGCAGCGCCTGCCCGCGCAACCCTGGATGCGGCGGGCAACGCCGCCACCGGACTGGCACGCCCGCCGTTGGCCAGCGTGCGGTACGCGTTGGTCAGGTGCAGCAGCGGCACCTCGGGGCTGCCCAGGGCCAGGCTGTAGCCAAAGTAGTCGCCGGTTTCGCGCAGCGGCATGCCCGTGGACGCCAGCTGGCGGTGGAACGCGTCGGGCGTGACCATGACCAGCGTGCGCACTGCCGGCACATTGAGCGACGCCGCCAGCGCCGTGCGCACCGACACCCAGCCCTTGAACTGGCGGTCGTAGTTCTGCGGGATGTACAGGCCGCTGGCGGTGCTGATCTGCGCGGGCGAATCATCGACCAGCGATGCGGCGGTGAGGCGCCGCTCGGCCATGGCCTGCGCATACAAAAAGGGCTTGAGTGTGGAGCCCGGCTGGCGCGCTGCCAGCACGCCATCGACCTCGCTGGCCTGGCTGAGCTGGCCCGACGAACCCACCCACGCCAGCACCTCGCCTGTGGCGTTGTCGAGCACCAGCACCGCGCCGTCTTCCACATTGCGGCCCCGCAGCTCGCGCAGGTGCTGCTGCAGGCTTTGCACGGCAAAACGCTGCAGCGGCGCGCGCAGCGTGGTGGGCACGCGCTCAGGCACCACACCCGCCGTGCTGCCTGCACCACCCTCAGCCAAGCGCTGTCGCAGCGCATAGCGCGCCAGGTGTGGCGCCACGCCCTCGCTGGCTTCAAACGCGCGGCGCTGCAGGGCAGCGCTGGCAAACACATCCAGCGCATCGCAGTCCACCCGCGCAGTCGGCAGGCCGGGTTGCGCCTGCATGTCGCGCAGCACCCCGCAGGCGCGCTGCGCCACCAGCGCCGGGCGCGCATTGGGCGCACGCACCAGCGCGGCGGCCACGGCGGCTTCGCGGTCGTCCAGCGCATGGGCGGCCTTGCCAAACAGCGTGCGGCTCAGCGCATCAATGCCCACCAGCTCACCACGAAACGGCACCAGGTTGAGGTACGCCTCCAGAATCTGGTCCTTGCGCCAGCGCCGGTCCAGCACCTGCGCGGCCACGGTCTGCCCCAGCTTTTGCGGTACGGTGCGCCCGCCCGGCCCCTGGCGCCAGTCGCCATCCAGCAGGCCCGCGAGCTGCATGGTGATGGTGCTGGCCCCGCGCGTGCGCTGGTTCCACAGGTTGCCCCACGCGGCGGCCGTGGCCGCGCGCCAGTCCACGCCGCTGTGCTCAAAAAACCGCTTGTCCTCGCTGAGCACCAGCGCCTGGCGCAGCGCGGGCGACACATCGGCCAGCGGCACCCACTGGCCGCGCCGCACAGTGGCATTGGTGCGCAGGCGCTGCAGCACCTCGCCCTCGCGCGAGAGGATGAGGGTGTCGGAGGGGCGAAAGTCTGCGCGCACCTCGTCAAAGGCGGGCAGCGCGGCAGCGGGCAGTGCCCAGCACGCCAGCACCGTGGCTGCGCCCACGGCCCAGGGCGCGGCGTGCCAACAGCGCCCCCGCCTATTCATCCGTATGCTCGCGGTCAAACCGCTCTTCCGCCTCGGCAAGGTGGCGCAGCAGCACATGCGAAATCAGGTTCACGCCAATGCCGCCAAACACCGCTGGCAGCACATACAGGGCGATCGACAGCTCGGTGTTGAACAGCGCGTCGTCCGCCAGCGACGGGCTGGCATGCGCAAGGGATTTGAGCGTCTGCAGCAGGTAGACATCCACCCCGGCCATCAGCACCAGCACCACGCCGAACGCCAGCACAGCCGGCCTTGAGATCGACCGGGTGGCCAGCAGCACGACGTAGATGGCCACCGGCAGCACCAGCGAAAACGCCACCAGCAGCCAGAAACGGAACTCGAAAAACACACTGTTGTTCATGGGCTGGTCCTTGCATCAACGCAGTGCCGGAGCCGCAGCCACCTAGCGCGCCGCCTCCACCTTCACCCGCGCATTCGGCACCTCGCCAAACATCTCGGGCGCGTACATCGCCTCCACGCGGCTCGGCGGCAGGGCGAAATCGCCCACGTTGTTCAGGCGCACGGTGTATTCCATCTTGACCGTGCCCTTGGGCAGGTACTCGTAGTAGCTGCGGAAGGATTCGAAACTGCGTTCCTCGAACGCGGGCCAGCCGGCGCCGCTGCGCTTTTCGCCCTGCGTGGCAATCTCTGAATCGCGGCCCAGGCCGCTGCCCAGGATGGTGGCGCCGCCCGGGATCGGGTCGGTGATGGCCACCCAGGTCATGTCGGCACTGGCGTTGACCTCCAGCGTGATGCGCAGCACATCGCCGCGCGTGTACTGGCCTGCGGGCAGGCTCTTGTTGGCCTGCTCCACGGGCGTGATGGTCCGCTTGATGGCGTAACCCGCTGCAAACGGCGCCTTCAGCTGGACGGCGGCCACCGACTGCAGCGTGAGCCAGGGCTTGCCCGGGCCCTGGTGCGTGACGGACAGCGACTCCTTGCCGCCCGCCTTGCCCGCACCGGAGCCCCAGGGCAGGAACATGGTGTTGTTCCTGAAATTGCCGGGCGATGCCGGCGCACCAAACCACGAGGTCTGGTGCGCGGCGCCCACCGGGTCGCCAGCCTTGATGCGCTCGACCTTGCTCCAGTCCACGCTGGCAGTGTTCGCAGACATCGCGGCCCGGGTGGTGCCCGACACCGGCGTGGCTTCGAATTTGGCGCTGAACTTCTCCAGCGCCAGCGAGCCCCACAGGTTGGCCGTGGTGGTGTGCCACGCCCCGCCCTGCTGGCGCGCAATGAAGCCGTTGGCCACGCGGCCCATGTCGTCCTTCCAGGCGGGGTCGTCCATCACGGCCAGCATCAGGCGGGCGGTGTTCACGTCGCCGCTTTGCATCAGCCACCACCAGTAGTCGTCCTGCTCGGTGCTGAAGATGAGCTTGGTGCCCTGGTACGACAGGCGGGCGCGCAGGATCTGCATGGCCTCGGCCAGGCGCTTGTCGCGTTCGGGCACATCGGCCACGCGCTTCAACACGTTGAGCCAGTCGATCACCGTGTGCGTGGGCCACTGGTTGGGCGCAATGGTGATGCTGCTGGCCATGCGGCCCTGGGCCTTGCCGTAGCGCGACAGGGCTTCCAGCGCGGCCACCTTGCGCATGTCCAGATCCTTGCGGGGGCTCCAGAAGCTGCGTTCAATGCGGCCCTCGACAAAAGCGGCCAGGCCGCGCTCCATGGCGGCGCGGGCCGCATCGGGCAACGCAAACGCGGGGTTGATGCCCGATGCCTCGTGCGCCACGGCCAGCAGGTGGGCCGTCAGCGTGTCGCTGCCGCGGTTGGCATCGCCATCACGCGGCGGGAAGTAGCTGGCCAGCCCGTCTGCGTCGAGGTAGGTGGGCAGCTGCGCCATCACGGTTTGCCACAGGGCAGGGTCGCGCAGGCCGACGGCCTTGCTCGATTGCTGCTCCAGGCAGGCAAACGGGTAACGCGCCCACCAGTCGCGCACGCCCGGCAGGCCTTCGGCCAGCTTGGGCTGCAGCGACAGCTTGAGGCCGCCACGCTTTACACCAGATTCGGGCAAGGCGTCGGCCGGGGGGTTCACATCGAGGTTGTAGCTGCCATCCACCTGCACCAGCGTGGCCTGCTGCACGGTCAGCGGCACGGCCGGGATCAGCCGCTGGCTGGCCTTGAGGGCATCGCGCGCGCCGCTCACCGTGTCCTTGGCCTCGATCTCCCACAGGATGGCCTGGGCGCGGGTCTGCGCCAGCTGGGCCGGTGCGGTCACGTTCCACGCCACCTCGCGCGATTCGCCCGCGGGGATCTCCACCGTCTGCAAATACAACATGCCCCCACGCTCTCCCGCTTCGCGTGGATCGCTGCCCCCCGAGGGGGCGTTCGCTTGCTTGGGGCGGCCCGGCGCGGCGCTCGAGTCCAGCAGCGTCGCGCGCGGGGCCACCTCGACCTTCATCGCCGCCTTGGTGGTGTTGCGCAAGGTGAGCTGGGCACGGAACTGGTCGTCCTCGCGCACCAGCGGTGGCAGGCCGCTGATGATCTGCAAATCTTGCGTGGCGCGAATACTGGCGCTGCCCGTGCCAAACAGCCCGATCGATGCATCGGCCACAGCCACGATCTTGAACGTGGTGAGGGCGTCGTTCAGGGGCACCGTCACCCTGGCCTGGCCATTGGCATCGAGCTTGAGCGCGGGTTCCCACAGCAGCAGGGTGTCGAGCAGCTCGCGCGTCTGCGCCCTGCCCCCGCCACCACCCGCGGGCACGGCCTTCTTGCCGTAGTGCCGGCGGCCGATGATTTCCATCTGCGCGGTCGATGTCTCCACACCCCAGCTGCGGCGCTGCAGCATGGCGTCGAGCAGGTTCCAGGTGGTGTTGGGCATCAGCTCCAGCAGGGCCTGGTCTACCGCGGCCACGGCCACCTCGGCGTTGGCAGCGGGCTTGCCCCCGGGAAGCGTGGCGGTGATGGTGACCTGCGCCTTGCCGCGCACAGCGTAGCTCTCCTTGTCGGTGGCCACCTTCACGTCGATGCGGTGGGCCTCGGTGCCCACGCGGATCTCGGCCACGCCCAGGCGGAAGGCAGGCTTGGACAAATCCACCAGCGCGGTGGGCGCCTGGTATTCCTTGCCCTCGTACCAGAAGGACGTCCACCACTCGCGCGGGGCCTTGAAGCCCCAGGTGAAGAAGCTGTACCACGGCACCTCGCGCAGGCGGCCGCGCAGCGCCAGCACGCTCACGTACACGTTGGGCCCCCAGTCGGGCTGCACTTTCAGGCTCACGGTCGGATCTTGCCCGTTGAGCTGCACCACCTGTGTATCGATGATGCCTTCGCGCTCCACCGCCACCAGGGCGGTGGCGTAGCGAAACGGCATGCGCACCTGGAACTTGGCGGTCTCGCCCGCCTGGTAGCTCTTCTTTTCAGCCAGCAGGTCCATGCGGTCGTGGTCCTCGCCGCCAAACCACAGCTCTCCCTGGCGCGTCACCCAGACCGACGAGGCCGCCACGCTGGTGTTGCCGTCCTTGTCGGTGGCGGTCACCACCAGCTCGACTTCGCCCGGCTGGTCGAGTTTGGCCTCGCACAGCAGCAGGCCGCGCGTGTCGCTCTTGCCGGTGCACAGCGTGCCCAGATCCCTGGTTTCGGTCTGGTTGTCGTAGCTGTAGAAGCCACCCACCATGCGCTTGCGCGTGCTGGTGGTGGTGCGGGCCACAGCCTGCACCTGCAGTGAGGTGTCGGCCGCAGGCTTGCCGCTGTGCTGCAGCGCCAGCGCCTGAAAGCGGATCTTCTGCCGCGCCGACACCCAGCCTTCGGTCTTGATGCCCGCTACCACGCCAGCGGGCCACAGTGTCTGTGTGCTGCGGATGGTCTGCACCTCGCCATTGGGGTCGGCGTAGGTGGCCTCCAGCAGCAGCTCCTGCGGCTGGCGGGCGGCGGGCACGTTGTCGATGGTGACCTTGCCCGCGCCGTCCTTGTTCAGTGTGAGCGGCAGCTTGTCGGCGATCACACGCGCATCCTGGCTGGCCGCGGCCTCTTCGTCATCGCTGCCGGCATTCCCCTGGTCGCGATTGCGCGGCGGGTTGAAGCTGAAGGTCTCGTAGTCGCCGTACTGCAGGTACTTGCCCCGCACCAGGGCCGACACGCGCACCGGCAGGTTGGCGGCGCCGCCGCCCGACACATAGTTGATCTGCACGTCGGTCGGTACCGAGCGCACCCTGACCAGTGCCTTCTTGTCGGCGGGCGCAATGCGGCCTTCCAGCACCGGCAGGCGGAACTCTTCCACGCGGAACATGCCGGACGAGAAGCTGCCGTTCACCGTGCCATTGCCCGCCAGCTCTACCTGATAAACGCCCAACTTGGCAGCGGGGGGTATGGCAAACGTGCTTTGCGCGCTGAGCCCGCCCGTGGCCGTGCCGCGCCACGCCAGCGGCTGCGTGAACTGCTGGCCGCTGCCCAGGTGGGTGATGACCAGCTGGTCCGGTCGCGAGCGCGGCAGTGCAAAGCCCTGGCGCGTTTCGGCGCGCAACAGGTGCTTCATCGACACGGTTTCGCCCGCGCGGAACAGCGTGCGGTCAAAGATGGTGTGGGCGCGTTCGTCCGGCACCGGCATGCGGCTGGTGGGCACGTTGAAGCGCCAGGGCTCGATGCCGCGCTGCCAGTCGCTCCAGGTGAAGGCCATGTCCTCCACACCATCCGCACCCTTGTGGCGGGCACTCACAAAATAGGCCTGGCCGCCGTCCTCGGCGGTGGTGTTGTTGCAGCCGGGCGGCTCGGACGAGAGCCCTTCCACACGGGCCACGCCCTGCGCATCCGTCAGGGCCTGGGCCAGTTCCTTGCCCCGGCAGTCCGACACCCGCACCGTGGCGCCCTGCACCGGCAGGCCCTTGTCGAGCGAGGTGACCCACACCAGCGCGTTCTCGCGGCCGAGCTTGAAATGCACGCCCAGGTTGGTCACCAGCGCCGAGGTGCGCACCACCATCGTGCGGGCGTCGCCGTGGCGCTCGTCCAGCAGCGACTGGCCCAGCCGCTGCGATGCGATCTCCACCACATGGAAACCGGGCGACAGGGGAATGCCCACCACCTCGAACGGTCGCGGGTCGTTGCTGGCGGGCTTGGGCAACTCCAGCGTGCTGACGCCGGGCTTGCCGGCCAGCAACGAGACCATGCGCGTTTGCACATGGTCGCGGTTCGTGTCGAGGGGCTTGGGCAGCGGACCCGTCACATCCCGGCGGGCCTGGCCACGGTCCACCAGGTAGTTGTCATACCGCTGCACCTTTCGAAACCACGCAATGATGTCCGCGTCAGATTGCGGCCTGAGGGTGCTGACCTTGCCCTGCTGCGCGGCTGCGGCAGAGGGCGCACCGGCCTGCAGGCCCTGCACGCGCAGGGCGGCTTCCACGTTGCGCAGGGTCACGGGCAGCAGCGCGGGAGGATTGTCCGAGGCAGGTCCCTCGGCAAAGCGCTCGACGATGCCAAAGGGCGCGGCGGCAAACTTGGCCAAGGGGGGCATGCCCCCGGTAGCCACCTTGAGCGGGAAGCTGTCTGCGTTGCGCAGTGTGCGGCCTGCGGCGTCTTTCAGGTCACGCGGCAGCTCCAGCGTGAAGGCGGTGTTCTCATCCAGTGGCGCGGCAAACTGCACGCTGCTGACCAGCGCATCGGTCTGCGCGCCCTCGGTGGCGCCCGCGATGACGGGCTTGATGGTTTCCTTGGCCGACTTCAGGCGGATGCCCGCCGCCAGCTTGCGCGGCACGGGTGCGTTGAAGCTCAGCTGCATCGGGCGTATGGGCAGGCACGCGGCCTGGGCGTTCTCGCGCTCGCAGCTGAACTCGGCCGCAAACGGCTCGCGCACGGTGAATTCAAAGCGCCGTTCCACCGCATTGGGCACGCCACTGGGCGTGGCCACACCTTTGCCAAAGACCAGCTGCATGCGCGAGCCCGAGGCCAGGCGGCGGTTGCAGGTCAGCGTGGCGAACTGCAACGGGGCCTGCGCGGCGCGCTTGTCCAGACCTTGTGATTTGAGAACGTCGGTGCGCTGCGCCCCCTCGATCAGGCGCACGGGCACGCGCTCGCCCAGGCCATCGGCCATGCACCACACGTTGGCGCGCAGGCTCTCCAGGGTGGCCGGCCCGTTGAGCTCCAGCACGAAGAACTGCTCTTCGTCGATGCGCTCGTACGTGCCCGGGCGCATGTTCTGCACAAAGGGGCCACCGCTGTTGAACTGAAAGCTTTTGGTCCCGACCAGATCTGCCCCTGCGGGCGATTTGAACCCGGGCTTGACCACGGCAGTGCAGCGCACGCCGGGTGGCAGATCGTTCTCAAAGTCGAACACCCATTCGCGCTCGCTGGTCCAGCGGCCGGTGCCCTTGCTGGCACTGGCATCGGTACAGCTCACGGTCAGGGGCGCCGGCGCCTTGGGATCGCCGAAGTTCACCGCTGCGGCATCAAACTTGGCCACCACCTGCCGCACCCGAGCGACTTCGCCCTGCGGCGAAAAGCCCGTGATCTGCAGCGCGTGTGCGCCTGTTGCGAGCAACACCATACCGGTGCTCCACATCCATTTTTTTATGTTCACGGCTTCCCCTCCACAGGAAGCGTCAAGCCTAACAAAACGCCCCAGAGCCGGGGCGCGCGTTGCACGCGCTTACGTCTGCCCGTGCCGCCACCGCCAGGCGGCGACCACGGCACATTGCGCCGGCGTCCTACCTCCGTCGCAGGCACCTGGCTCAAACATGGAGGCTTCGTCAATTTCACGGCCGTAACCGGCCGGACTGCCAGGACCGCGACCCTCATGCCACGCTCCCCCGCCCCGCGCAACCCCGCTCACCGGTCCACAGGGGCCGGTGCCTCCCTCGTTCCATCCGACACCTACCGTGGCTACGCGGGCGAGCTGCAACAGCAGGCCGGCGGGAGGCACCCCGTACTGACCACGGCACAGGGCATTCCGGTAGCAGACAACCAGAACTCCCTGCGCGGCGCAGGTGCGCCGGGGCCGACGCTGCTGGAAGACTTTGTGCTGCGCGAAAAGCTCGCGCACTTCAACCGCGAACGCATGGCAGAACGCGTGGTGTTTGCCCGCGGCTCGGGTGCCCATGGGTTCTTTGAGCTGACACGCTCGCTGCGCGAGCACACCACGGCCCGCGTACTGACCGAGTCCGGCGTGCAGACGCCCGTGTTCGCACGCTTTTCCACCATGGCGGGCGGCGCAGGATCGGTGGACACCCCGCGCGACCTGCGCGGCTTTGCCGTGAAGTTCTACACCCGCGAGGGCAACTGGGATCTGGTGGGTAGCAACGTGCCCGTGGCGCTGGTGCAGGACGCCATGAAGTTCCCTGACCTCGCCCATGCGCTCAAGATGGAACCAGACCGCGGCTTTCCGCAGGCGACCAGTGCGCACGACACCTTCTGGGATTTCGTGTCGCTGATGCCAGAGGCCCTGCACGGAGTGATGTGGCTGATGAGCGACCGCGCCCTGCCCCGCAGCCTGCGCATGATGGAAGGCTTTGGCGTGCACAGCTTTCGGCTGGTGAACGCGCAGGGAGAAAGCACGTACGCGCGCTTTCACTGGCGGCCCCGGCTGGGGCTGCAATGCACGCTGTGGGATGAAGCCGTGAAGCTGCAGGCTGCCGACAACGACTTCCACCGCCGCGACCTGTTCGAGGCCATCGAGGCCGGTGACTTTCCGGAGTGGACGCTCTCCGTGCAGCATTTTTCGGAAGAGGATGCCGCCGCGTTTCCGTTTGACCACCTCGATGCCACCAAGCTCATCCCGGAAGAACTGGTGCCCCTGCAGCCCATTGGCCGCATGGTGCTCAACCGCTGGCCCGACAACTTCTTTGCCGACACGGAGCAGGTCGCCTTCAGCCCGGCCAACGTACCGCCAGGCATCGACTTCAGCAACGACCCGCTGCTGCAGGGCCGCCTGTTTGCCTACCTGGACGCCCACCTGGCCCGGCTGGGCGGGCCCAACCATGCGCAGCTGCCCATCAACGCGCCGCAGTGCCCGTACCACCACGCGCTGCAGGGCGGGTCAATGCTGGTGAACGCCCCCCGGGGCCGCGTGAGCTACGAGCCCAGCAGCCTGCAGCCCGATTCGCCCCGCGCCGCACGGTCTGCCGGTACACGTCCCGTACGCCCCGCGGCGGAAGCTGCAGCGGAACAGGCCCGCGGCCGTACGCGCCCCGAGAGCTTTGCCGACCACTACAGCCAGGCGCGCATGTTCTACCGCAGCCAGAGCGCCACCGAGCAGGCGCACACCGTGCAGGCCCTGGTGCACCAGCTGTCGTGCGTGGGCAGCGCGCATGTGCGCGACGCGGTGGTGGCGCACCTTCGATTAATGGATGAAGGGTTGGCCGAGCAGGTAGCCGAGGGCCTGGGCCTGCCGGCCCTGCCTGAGCCCCCGGTGCCAGCAGTGCCGGTGCAAGACTTGGCGCTATCGCCAGCGCTGCGCACCATCGACCGCATGCTGCCCACGCTGCAGGGTCGGTGCGTGGCCATCCTGGTCGCAGACGGCAGCCATGGCGCGGCGGTGGCCAACCTGCGCAAGGCGCTGGACAAGGCCGGCGCGGCAGTCAAGGTGCTGGCACCCCGCGTGTCGGGCGCGGTGCTGCGCGACGGCACCCACCTGGCGGCAGACGGGACCTGCCGCACCATGCCGTCCGTGCTGTTTGATGCGGTGGCCGCAGTCATGACGACCGAGATGGGGGAGGCGCTGGCGCGCGATGGAGCCGTGGTGGACTGGTTTCGCGATGCCTTCCTGGACCTGAAGGCCATTGCTGCCAGCCGCGGCTCGCACGCGATCCTCAAGGCGGGTGGCATCGAGCCCGATGCAGGGGTGCTGGACCCGGCCGATACCCTGGGATTTGTAGCCGCGGCGCAAACGCGGCAGTGGCAGCGCGAGGCCGCCATGCGGCCCGCGCCCTGACGCGCTCCGTAGCGAGCCGTTTACTGCGCGACGAAGCCGCTGGTCTTGATGATGCGCGACCAGGCCTCGGTGTAGGCCGCCTGGCGCGTGCCCAGCTGCTCGGGCGTCATGTAGCCCACGGTGAGGCCCATGCCGGTGAGCTGGTCGCGCACTTCAGGGATCGCCACCACGCGGGAAAGCGCTGCCGAAAAGTCCGTCACGAACTTCTGCGGTGTGCCGGCGGGGGCGTAGATGCCGTAGTACGGCAGATCGTCAAACCCCTTGAGGCCCAGTTCGTCGAAGGTGGGCACATCGGGCATGGCGCCCTGGCGTTTGTTGCCCAGCACGGCCACCACGCGCACCTTGCCGGCCTTGTGGTTTTCGATGAAGTCGGGCACGGAGCCCACGCCCGCCGCAATCTGGTTGCCGAGCATGTCGGCCATCATGGGGGCGCTGCCACGGTACGGGGCAGCCACCAGGTCCAGCTGGTACTTCTGGCCCACCAGCTTGACCAGGAACTCGGGCGTGGAGGCCGGTGCCGGAACGCCCACCGCGCCCTTGCCGCTGCTCGAGGTGCGCACCCAGCTCACATAGTCGTTGAACGACCTGGCCGGTGTGCCACCCGACACGGCAAACGCATTGACGAAGGTGGCAAAACCGCCCACAGGCACAAAGTCGTGCACCGGATCAAAGCCCGGGTTCTTCACCACCTGGGGCAGGATGGAGATGGTGTGGTCGTGCGAGAGGAACAGCGTGGTGCCGTCCGGCGCTGCGGCCTTCAGGGCCTGGGCGGCAATCTGGCCGCCGGCACCGGGGCGGTTTTCCACGACCACCGACACGCCCAGTTCGCTCTTGAGCTTTTCCGACAGCACACGCGCAATGGCGTCGGTGCCGCCACCAGGCGGAAAGCCCACCAGCACACGAATGGGCTTGCCAGACTGCGCAAAGGCGGTGCCCAGGGTCAGCGCGGCGGCCAGCACGGCCGTGCCGCGCAAGAGGTTGGACAACAGACTGCGGCGGGAATTCTTCATGGGCGGGCTCCGGGGCGTGGGGACGTGGAAAGTTTTCTGGGTCAGGCCAGTCGGGCACGGTGCCGCGCCAGCTGTACACGCACCTGGGCCGGTGCGGTGCCGCCCAGGGTGTTGCGCGCGTTGAGCGAGCCGCGCAGGCTCAGGCACTCATACACATCCTTTTCGATCTGCGGATGAAAACCCTGCAGCACGGCCAAGGGCAGCTCGGACAGGTCGCACGCGTGCGTGGTGGCGGCCTTCACGGCGTGGGCCACCGTTTCATGGGCATCGCGGAAGGGCAGGCCCTTTTTCACCAGGTAGTCGGCCAGGTCGGTGGCGGTGGCGTAGCCCTTGAGCGCGGCCTGCTCCATGGCAGGCGCATTCACGGTGATGCCGCCTTCCTTTTGGCCGGTGGCGGGGTTCAGCTGGCCGCCCACCATCTCGGCAAAGATGCGCAGCGTGTCCTTGAGCGTATCCACCGTGTCGAACAGCGGCTCCTTGTCTTCCTGGTTGTCCTTGTTGTAGGCCAGGGGCTGGCCCTTCATCAGCGTGATCAGGCCCATCAGGTGGCCGACCACGCGGCCG
>LNFM01000660.1_pt1 | contig 82680 bp, 69 predicted proteins | sample 596031 | NCBI WGS metagenome assembly LNFM01 (sample SAMN04254537, study PRJNA301005) | activated carbon metagenome | isolation source: dual media filters at the Ann Arbor, Michigan drinking water treatment plant | place: USA: Ann Arbor | reverse complement strand
TCGGCCTCAAGCGCGTGTTCGGCACGTCGTGGGAACTGCTCGGTTCGTGGGGCTCGACGCTCGAAGCGATGCGCGCCGACATCGTGATCGCGCCCGACACCCCGCCGCGCGCCGGCTTCGATTTCGATCGCTTTCCGGAACTCGTCGAACGCGGGCGCGTGGCGGCCGCCGAACGCGTCGAAGGCGTCGTCGATTCGCTGCGCGCGATGCTGGAGGCGTGACCTTCGTGGTCGGCGTCGCCACCCGCGTCTTCGCCACCGACGGCCGCCCCGGATGCCCGGACACGACGGACGGCACGGTCCGCTGATGCGTGCGTCGGCCCCGCTGCCGGGTGCACCCTGGCACTGGCAGCGTGTCGCGGCGCTGTGCTGCCTGATGCTCGCGGGCGAAGCGATCTTCAGCCTGCCGTTCCATATCGCGCGCTTCTTCCGGCCGACCGTGCTCGCCGCCTTCGAGATCGGCAACGCGGCACTCGGCGATGCGTATGCGATCTACGGCCTCACCGCGATGCTGAGTTATTTCCCCGGCGGGATGCTTGCCGATCACTGGCGCGCGCGCGGGCTCATGACGTTCGCGCTGCTCGCGACCGCGCTCGGCGGGCTGTATCTCGCCAGCTTTCCCGGGCCGACCGGCCTGAAGCTGCTCTACGGTTACTGGGGCGTGACGACGATTCTGCCGTTCTGGGCCGCGTTGATACGCTCGACGCGTGAATGGGGTGGTGCGCTCGCGCAGGGGCGGGCGTTCGGCCTGCTCGACGCCGGTCGCGGTCTCGTGGCCGCGGCCTTCGCCGCGGTGGCGGTGAGCCTGCTCGGCGACGGTCTGCTCGATGCCGTGATCGATCCCGACGCGAGGAGCGCGCAGCTGCGGATCGTGATCCTCTACTACACCGCGCTGACGGCCGGCGCCGGCGTGTGCTGCTGGTGGTTCGTGCCGGACAGTCCGGCGCTGCATGCGGCGTCAGTGCCCTCCCTGGCGCGCCTGCGCGCCGCGCTCGCGCTGCCGCGGGTGTGGCGCCAGGCCGCGATCGTCGTCGCGGCGTACTGCGGGTACAAGGGCATCGACAACTACTCGCTGTACGCCGTGCAGGTCGCGGACATGGGCGAGGTCGAGGCCAGCCGCTTCGTCGCGAATGCCGCGTGGCTGCGGCCCGTCGGCGCGCTGCTCGCCGGCCTGCTCGCCGATCGCTGGCGCGCGAGCAGCTGCCTGGCGGCACTGTTCGTGCTCGCGGCCCTGAGCTACGCGCTGCTCGGCATCAGCTCCGCCGAGCCGGCGTTCAGGGGCCTGGTTGTCGCGAACCTCGCGTTCAGCATGGCTGCGGTCTACGGTCTGCGCGGGGTGTACTTCGCGGCGATGGAGGAGGCGCGTGTGCCGGCGGCGCAGACCGGCGCTGCCGTCGGCCTCATATCCGTGGTGGGCTACACGCCGGACGTGTTCTTCGCGCCGATTGCCGGCCGCCTGCTCGACGCCGCGCCGGGTCTCGCCGGGCACCAGCATTACTTCCTGCTGCTGGCGGCGATCGCCGTGGTCGGGGCGGGGTTCAGCCTGGCGCTGGGGCGGCGTCCGCGCCTCCATCCAGAAAAACAGTGAAATCTTGTTTTTTATTCTCTAGAATAAAAAAAGGTTCATAAACTGAACGGATATGCAAAAAACAGCGCCTGCTACTGCAGTCGACCGTTCCCGCGTACTGACGCAGGCGGTGACGGAGGCTGCTGCCCGGCTGGACCTGAAGGCAGGCGTCCTGCGGCAGGTGCTCGGCGTCAGCCAGCCCACGGCGTCGCGTCTGCTGCATGGTCGCTACCAGATCCCCCCGGACACCAAGACCTGGGAGCTGGCCGCCCTGTTCGTGCGCCTTTACCGCGCCCTGTTCGCGATGGTCGGCGGCAACGACGAACTCGCCCGGCTGTGGCTCGACACGCCGAACCGCGCCTTTGGCGATCACATCCCGCGCGAGCTCATCCAGCGCATCGACGGTCTGCTGCATGCCTGCGAATACGTGGACGCCTACCGCGCTCGCGTCTGAGGCGCGCGCCTGGCAGGGCAGCGGCTGGCGGGCCGTGGAAGCGCAGCATCGCGTCTCGAGCATGCACCTGGCGCGCGGTAATCTCGACGATCAGGCCCTGCTCGAGGACATCCTCGAAGCGGCGAAGCCATTGCCGCCGACCGACGTCGCCGGCCTGCACTGGCTGCTCGCCACGCCGTTCCGCTACCGTCCGGGCAGCGCCGGCTCGCGTTTTCGCGCGCGCCACGCACCCGGCGTGTTCTACGGTGCGGAAGACCGGCAGACCGCGTGCGCCGAAACGGGCTACTGGCGGCTGCGTTTCTGGCTCGACAGTGCCGGGTTGGCCACCCGCCGGGCGAACGTCGAACTGACCCTGTTCGAGTTTCACGGCGCGCACCCGCTGCACCTCGACCTGCTCGCACCGCCGTTCGTGGCCGACCGGCAGCGCTGGATCGCGCCTGACGACTACACTGCGACGCAGGCCATGTCCGCCGGCGCGCGCGAGGCCGGGGTCGGCGTGATTCGTTATGAATCGGCGCGGCGGCCGCGCGGGGTGTGCCTCGCGCTGCTGAGTCCGGCAACGTTTCGGCACGTCGCCGACCCCTACCGCCACGTGCAGCAGACCTGGAGCCTGATGCTGGTGCCGCCGGCGCAGGTGGTCTGGCAGCGGCACCTGGGCGACGAACGCTGGTCTTTCACCTACGATGCCGGCGTATCCGACCCCGCCCACTGATCGCGCCATAGAGGAACAGCGACATGACCAGCTCCCGCATACCCCGACACGTCGGCCGTCGTCTGCAGGGTCGGCCGACCAGCGATGGCGCCGGCGTCAAACTGAATCGCGTGTTCGCGCACGGCCAGGGCAGTGAACTCGATCCCTTCCTGATGCTCGACGAGTTCTCGTCCTACGACGCCACCGATTACCTCGCGGGCTTTCCGTCGCATCCGCATCGCGGGTTCGAAACCGTCACCTACATGCTCGATGGCCACATGCTGCACGAGGATCATCTCGGCAATCGCGGCGATCTGAAGAGCGGCGACGTGCAGTGGATGACCGCCGGCCGGGGCATCGTGCACTCCGAAATGCCGCAGCAGCGCGAAGGCCGCATGCGCGGCTTCCAGCTGTGGATCAACCTGCCCGCCGCGGAGAAGATGAAGCCGGCGAGCTATCGCGACATTCCGGCGGCCGAGATCCCCGTCGCGACCTTGCCCGGCGGGGTGGTCGTCAAGGTCATTGCCGGTGACCTCGAAGCCGACGGCGTGGCCGTCGCCGGCCCGATCCAGGGCCTCAGCACCGAGCCCTTGTACATGGACGTGAGCCTGCCGCCGCGCGCGACGTTCACGCAGCCGCTGCCGTCGGCGCACGCCGCGTTCGTGTACGTGTTCGAAGGCCGTGTCGATATCGGCGGGGCTGGGCTGGAAAAGGGACAGGGCGCCGTGCTGGTCGACGGCGACGTCTGCACGATCACCGGTGCCGCCGATGGCGGTCGCGTGCTGATCCTCGCCGGCAAACCGCTCGGCGAACCCGTCGTGCAGTACGGTCCGTTCGTGATGAATACCGCCGCGGAAATCCAGCAGGCGCTGCAGGATTACCAGACCGGCCGCCTGACGGCCTGAGCAGGCTCCGCGCGGTCACGGGCCGGGACCGGCGTTCACATACGGGCCCGTCACGAACGCCGCGCGAGCGCCTCGCTCATGCGCGCCAGTACCTCGTTGAGGATGTCCGGCGTGGTGCCGAAATTCACGCGCACGCAGCCCGCGCCCGGCGGGCCGAAACTCGGTCCCTCGCCGAGCGCGACGCGCGCCTCGCGCAGGAAGAACCGGTGCGGTTCCTCACCCAGATCGAGCGCCCGACAGTCCAGCCAGCCGAGGTAGGTGGCTTCAGGCGGAAAGTGGTGTATCGCCGGCCAGTCGCGCGCGACGTGCGCGGCGAGCGTCGCGCGATTGGCGCGCAGGATGGCGAGTGTGTCCTCGAGCCAGGGACCGCCGTCACGCCACGCCGCCGCCGCCGCCGTCATGCCCAGCGTGCTGCGGCCACCGCGCACGTGGCCCGGCAGGGTCGCGAAGCGCGCGCGCAGGGACGCGGAGCCGAACACCGCACAGGCGAGACAGAGGCCTGCGATATTGAATGCCTTGCTCGCCGCCGTCAGCGTGATCGTGCGCGCGGCGATGTCGGGACCCAGACTCGCAAACGGCACGTGGCGGCGTTCGTCGAGCATCAGATCGGCGTGGATTTCGTCCGAGATCACGATCAAATCGTGACGCAGCGCGATCTCGGCGAGCGCCGTCAGTTCATCACGCGTATACGCGCGGCCGGTCGGATTGTGCGGATGGCACAGCAGCAGCACGCGCGCTCCGCGCGCCGCCGCGTCGAGGGCCGCGACATCGATTTCATACCGTGCGGCGCCGCGCACCAGCGGACACAGGAGGGGCCTGCGACCGGTCTCGTCGACCGCGTGCAGGAACGGCGGATAGATTGGCGTCTGGATCAGCACGCCGTCGCCGGGTTCGGACAGCGTCATCAGGCACAGGTAGATCGTCTGCACGACGTCGCTGAAGAACTCGACATCGCCCGGGGCGATCTGCCACGCATAGCGGTCGGCCGCCCGCGCGCAGAACAGCTCGGCGAGTCCGGCGCGCTCGTACATCTGCGGGTAACCGAGATCGTGGCGCGCGAGCTGGGCATCGAGCGCCGCGCGGACTGGAGGCGCGAGTTCGAAGTCCATGTCGGCGACCCACGCGGGGATCACGTCCGGGTCGTAGACCGTCCACTTCGCGCTCGTCTTGCGGCGCAGTTCGTCGAGACTCGGTTTCATGCGGGCGCGGCTCCAGGCTGGCGAGACGCGCCCACTGTGTCAGTCCGGGCCTGCCGACGGAAGACCCCCGGCCCCGGCTGCGGTCAGAAGCTGACCCGCACGCCGAGCTGTGCGCCGATGCCGGGCGCGGGCACCGTGTCCTTGAGGAAGGACACGTGCCGACGCTGCTCTTCATTGCCGAGGTTGTAGCCGCGCGCGAAGAACTGCACTTCGCGATCGTCCGGCAGCGGCAGCGCGTACTCGGCGTGGAGACTGACGTCCGTATAGCCGTCAGTCGCGGTCTCGAGCGCGGACAGCTCGTCCTGCGGGCTGTAGCGGACGGCGGCGAAGCCGGCCGACCAGCGCGCCAGCCGCCACTCGAGCCCGGTGCCGACGCGCAGCGGCGGGATCCGCGGCACGTTCGCACCGCCGTCGAGTTCGGCGTCGACGCTGTCGAGCCACAGGCGCCAGTCGAGCTGGCCGTAATGATTGTTCATCACTTCGTACATCGATTCGAGCTCGAAACCCCAGAAGCGCGCATCATCCTGGGTCTGACGCACCAGCAGCAGCGCATCGTCCTCGTCGACGACAACGCCCGTCGCGCCGAAGTCGGGCTCGACGCGATCGGCGATGCCGTCGCCATTGCCGTCCTGTTCGAGCGCGAAGATATAGTTCCCGATGTCGTTGTAGAACACGCCGGCCGACCAGCGCCAGCGGCCCTCGGCGCGACGCACGAAGAGATCGATGTTGGTCGAGGTTTCCGTGTCGAGGCCGGCGTCGCCGATCTCGAAAGTGTTGGTCGCGAGATGAGGCCCGTTGGCGAACAGCTCCTCCAGCGCCGGGGCGCGCTCCGCGCGCGTGACCGCGCCGCCGAACTCGATGTCGGCCTGCAGCCTGTAGCTGAGGCCACCGGACATCGAGAACACATCGTGCGACACCTCGCGGCCGGTCACTTCGTCCTCGGCCTCGTTGTTCTCGTAGCGCAGCCCGACGTCGACGTGCACGGGCCCGAAGTCGGTTTTCTCGACGAGGAACACGGCCACCGAATCCTGCGCCGACTTCGGCACGAAGGCTTCTTCGCCGCGCGCATCGAAGTCGCGGTTCTGCAGCTGCACGCCGACCACGCCGTCGATGCCCCGCCACTGCTCGTGCAACACCTCGAAGCGGCCTTCCCATTCTTCGTTCAACAGCAGGGTGCCCACTTCGCCGGTCGGTTCGAGCTCCTGGTGGGTGTGATCGTTGATACCCCAGCGGGTGCGGATCTCGCGGATGCCCGGCAGCGGCGCGTTGAGGCCGCCCTTGATGTCGAAGCGCGTCTGCGCCTGATCGATGCGCACGCCTGCGTTCGGCAGGGGACCCGCGTCGGCTTCCTCTTCGCCTTCGTGCTCATGCGCATGCGCGCCCGGGACGCCGTAGTTGCGGTCCATGCGGCTGACCGCAAAGCCGAGGAAGCCCCGCTCATCGATGAACGACGCGCCGCCGGTGTAGTTCGCATTGTCGGCATCGCTGTTGATGAGCGTGCCCGCAGGTTCGCCGGGATCCGGCACGCGCTCGGCGAAGTTCGGAATGTCGTAGTCGTCGGTCGCGACACGCAGGCCGTCCAGGTGCAGCGCGAGGTGCGAGCCGATGCCGCCGTCGAGCCTGAACGCGCCGGTGCGGCCGTTGTTGACGGTGTCGTACTGGCCGACGACTTCGCCGTTCCAGCGTGTCGGCATCACCGAGAGGATGCGATCGTCGACGACGTTGACGAGGCCGCCGCTCGCGCCGCTGCCATACAGCAACGTCGCGGGGCCGCGGAAGATCTCGATTTGACGGGCCAGCAGCGGTTCGATCGCCACCGCGTGATCGGGGCTCAGGGTCGACACGTCCATCGTGCCGATACCGTCCCCCAGCACGCGCACGCGCGCGCCGGTCAGGCCGCGGATCGTCGGGCGCCCCACGTTCGGGCCGAAATCCTGGCTGGTGACGCCGAGCTGATTCGACACGGCCTCGCCGATATTGCGCAGCGGCTGCCGCTGCAGTGCCTCGCCGCGCAGCACCGTCACCGGCTGCGCGAGATGCGAATCTGCACGGCCGAGCGGATCGGCGGTGACGACGACCTGCTCGACGGCAGTGGCGTCAGTGGCGGCGGCGGGCGCGGCAGCGACCGCCTGGGTGGAAAGGGCGGCAGCGGCCGCGCAGAACAGGTGTGTACGCACGATGGAATCCTCCTGAAACACGACATGACGGGGCCGACGCGAGCGCCGGCCAGGCTTTTCAGCGGGCCGTCAGAGCGGAGGAGCGCGAGCCTGGTACTGCGCCGAAGGCGCGGCGGAGATTTCAACGGTGACGCGAATCGCGGGCGCCGCGCATGGCACCTGTACGGCGACGGCGAGCGGTGCCGCCGCCAGCGCGGTCGCGCCGTGTGCGGTCAGGCAGATGTCGCAGGTCTCATTGTCCTGATGCGCGGCCAGCGCGTACTCGTGCCACAGGCTCGCCGAGGTGACGAGCAGCAGCAGCGCCACGAGCAGGCCATGTGCCCGTGCTGCGCGTCGCATGGTGCCGGTGCCGTCAGTGCGCATGGAACAGGCCGATCAGCAGCATGCCGGCGATGATGAAGGCGACTTGGGCAAGCGTCTCGTGCAGCTTGACGCCGCGATGCAGGCTCGGGATCAGGTCAGCCACGGCGATGTAGATGAAGCTCGCAGCGGTGAACGCAATGATATAGGCCAGGTACTGCTCGATCAGCGGGAGATTCCACCAGGCGAGCAGGGCACCGAACACCATGGCGAGACTGGAAATACCGTTCCACAGAAAGGTGCGCAGGCGCGAGAAACCGCTCTCCAGCAGAATCGCGAAATCGCCGAGTTCCTGCGGGATCTCATGCGTGATCATCGCCAGCGCGGCAACCACGCCGAGATCGAAATCGGTGACGAAGACCGCCGTCAGCAGCACGCCGTCGAGAAAATTGTGAAACGTGTCGCCGACCAGCACGAGCGGCCCGGCGGTCTTGTGATGATGCAGGTCGTGGCCGTGCCCGTCGACGTTGTGGACGTGGCGCCAGATCAGGGCCTTCTCCAGCACGAAGAACAGGAAGATGCCCACGAGCACCGTCGTCATCACCGCGTGCGGCCCCTGCGCCGAGTGGAGTTCGAGCGCCTCGGGCAGGAGATCCATGAAGGTCACCCCGAGCAGGGTGCCGGTGGCGAGACTGATCAGGTGCGCGACCGTGCGCTGACGCAGCCGTGCCGGCAGCAGCAGATACGCGGCGCCCGCGGCCAGGCTCAGCACGGAGCCGAGCAGCGCGAAGCCGAGTATCCAGTAGAGCAGTGTCGGGTCTTGAGCTTGCATGCTGGCGCGGCGCCGACGGACCGGGGCGCGTGACTGATCGTGGACCGGGAGTAAGCTTGTTAGATGATAACATCAAATATCATGCTAATTATCCCGGCTGTCATTCGTGCGTACAGCGCCGTGGCGCCGAGCCGCCCTGGCAGGAGGTAAACCTTCGATGACGACCAGCAAACCGGACGCAACAGTGCTCCGCACCTTTGCCCCCGAACGCCACGATCACCGGCGCTGCGTGTCGACCGCGCTCAGCAAGGCCGATGCCGCCTGCACGGCGTCGGGGCTGCGCCTGACGCCGCTGCGTCGTCGCGTGCTCGAACTGGTGTGGGGCAGCCACACGCCGGTCAAGGCCTATGATCTCCTTGCGATCCTCGGCCGCGAGCGCCACCAGGCCGCGCCGCCGACGGTCTATCGTGCGCTCGACTTCCTGCAGGAGGCCGGCCTCGTCCACCGGCTCGCGTCGATGAACGCGTTCGTCGGCTGCGGCGAACCCGGCGGCACCCACGCTGGCCAGTTTCTGATCTGCTCCGGTTGCGGCACGGTCGCCGAACTCGCAGAACCCGGCCTGTCGAAGACCATCGCCGCCAGCGCCGAGCGCCTGGGTTTCGAAGTGGTGCGCGAAACCATCGAAATCGAAGGCGTGTGCGCCGACTGTCGGCGCAGCAAACCGCGCACCGGGCGGGGCGCCGCGTCGACGGCCGCCAAATGAGCGCGGCGTCCTTCGAGTACTTCGTCGTCGAGGTCGCGGCCGGGGTGGCGCAGATTGCCTTCAACCGCCCCGACCGCGCCAACGCGCTGCATCTCGCCATGTGGCATGAACTCGGCGCTGTCCTGCGGCACGTCGACGCCGATCCGGCGGTGCGCGTCGTCGTGCTGAGCGGCCGTGGTCGCCATTTCACGGCGGGCATCGACCTGGCGTGCCTGCAGGACCTCGTGCGCGAGGCCGGAACGCACACGGCCGGCCGTCGCGAAGAGGTCCTGTACGCCAAGATTGTGGAGTTGCAGGCGACGGTGTCGGCGATCGAGCAGTGCCGCAAGCCCGTGATCGCCGCGATCCACGGCGCCTGCATCGGCGGCGGCATCGATATCGCGAGCGCCTGCGACCTGCGTTATGCGAGCGCGGATGCACGTTTCTCGGTCAAGGAGATCGATGTCGCGATCGTCGCCGATCTCGGCACGCTGCAACGATTGCCGCGCATCGTCGGCGACGGTGTCGCGCGCGAGTTGATCTACACGGCGCGTGAATTCGATGCCGCGGAGGCCGCGCGCATCGGTTTCCTGAGCGGTGTGGAAGCCGATCGGGCGGCGCTGGATCAGCGCGTCAGCGCCGTGGCGTCCGTCATCGCCGCGAAGTCGCCGCTGGCCGTGCGCGGCATCAAGGACGTGCTCAACTACAGCCGCGAACACGGCATTGCCGACGGGCTCGCGCGCGTCGCCGCGGTGAACGCCACGCTGCTGCAGGCACCGGATGTGGCGGAGGCCGCGGCGGCCCTGCGCGGGAAACGCGTGGCGCGCTTCGACGATTGAACACCGCGTCGGGCGCGTCCCGCATGAGCGATCGCGCGCTGCTGTGGCTCGTGGCCGGCTTTCTGAGCCTGCAACCGCTGTCGACCGATCTCTACCTCGGATCGCTGCCACACCTGGCGCGCTACTTCGGCGTCGCCGCGTCCGCGGCGCAGGCCACCCTGACTCTCTTCGTGATTGGTTTTGGCCTCGCCCAGCTCGTCGCCGGCCCGCTGTCCGATCGCTACGGGCGGCGGCCGGTCGCGCTCGGCGGCTGCGCGCTGTACACCGGCGCGAGCGCGCTGTGCGCCCTGGCGCCGTCGATGCCGCTGCTGCTGGCGGGCCGGCTGTGGCAGGCGCTCGGCTGCTGCTGCGTGATCGTCGCCGCGCGCACCGTCATTCGCGATCGCTATGCGCCGGCTGCCGGCGCCGCGGTGATCGCGCGGGCCAGCACGATGCTGGCCTTCGTGCCGCTGGTCGGACCGGTCATCGGCGGCTACCTGCAGGTGGGATTCGGCTGGCGCGCGGCGTTCGTCGTGCACGCCGCTTTCGCCGCGCTGCTGTGGGCGGCCAGCCTGCGCTGGCTCACCGAAACACACGCGACACCGGACCGCGGCGCGCTGGCTCCCGGGCGCGTGCTCGCCACCTATGCCGGCGTCGCCGCGACCCCGGCGTTCTGGGCTTACGCTTTGCCCGGGGCGCTCACCTACGCCGCCATCTTCGTGTTCATCGCCGGCTCGTCATTTGCGTTCATCGAGGTCCTGCGGATGCCGACCGAACGTTACGGCCTGTGTTTCGCACTCGCGGTGTGCGGCTACCTGCTCGGCACGCTCACCTGTCGCCGCCTGCTGACGACGCACGGACTGCCTTGTGTGCTGCGCCTGGGCACGACGCTGACCGCTGGCGGCGGCGGCGGGCTGTGCGTCGCGGTGTATGCGGGCGTGGCGCACTGGGCGTTGCTGCTCGCTGCGCAGTTCATCGTGATGTTCGCGCACGGGCTCAACCAGCCGTGCGCCATGGCCGGCGTGGTTGCGCCGTTCGCGGCCCGCGCGGGCGCCGCGGCCGGCCTGTTCGGCTTCCTGACGATGAGCGCGGCGCTGGCCGTCGGCACGGCGCTGGGCCTGCTGCACGATGACACGCTGCGGCCGCTGGCACTGCTGGCGGCGGTGGTCGGCGGACTCGCTTTCGCCGCTGGCCACCTGCCGCGGGAGCCCCGTTCGACGCCCCGCTGAGCGCGTCTGCCACCCTCAAGTCGGGGCGCTCGCGAGCCGCTACTGTGCGTCAGGGTGTTACGACAAGGTTCAGACTCAGAAATGAAGATTTTCAGCGATTTAAGCATTGGTACGAAGCTCGCTTCGAGCTTCGCCGTTCTATGTGCGCTCATTCTGCTGTGCGGCCTCACCGGCTGGTACGGCACCCAGCGGCTCGCCGACGGGCTGGCGGTGGTGACGGGCCCCGCGTGGACCGCCGCCGATGACAGCATGGAGATTCAAATCGACTTGCAGCGCGAGGTGCTGGCCGTGCACGCGATGCTCGATCCGGCGCGCGATGCAGGTGAGGCCGGCCGTGAATTCGACACCGCGTCCGCGCGCGCCGCCGAACGCGTCACCGCGCTGACGGGATCCGCGGTCCTGCCGGCCGAGGTCATCAAAGACTTCCGCGATCGCCACGCGGCCTATGTCAGTGCGCGCGATCGCATGCTGGGTTCGCACCGGTCGATCATCACCACGCCCGAGGACCTCGCGCTGCTGCGCGCCGGGTTCGACGCCGCCAGCCGCGAGGTGCTGCAGAGCCTGACGCAGGTCGAACAGGCCGCTGACGCGCACGTCGCGGAACTGACCGCGCCCGTCGCCGGCCTGCGCCAGACCGTCACGACCACGATCGCTGTCACCACCGTCATCGGGCTGCTCATCGGCGGCGTGTTCGCCGCCCTGGCGGTCGCCACGATCGCCCGGCCACTGTGCGCCATCACCCGGCACCTGCAGCAGATCGCTTCGGCCGAAGCCACGCTCGATGCGCGCCTGCCCGAGACGGGCGGCGATGAAGTCGGCGACCTCGCGCGCGCCTTCAACCAGTTCGTCGGTCGCCTGAAGGGCTTGATCGTCGAAGTGTCCGCGCTCAGCGCCGACGTCGCCTCCGCGAGTGCGGCGCTGTCCGGCGCCACCGGTTCGCTGAACGCGCAGGTCGGCACCCAGCAGACGCAGGCCGATCACATCGCGACCGCGCTGACGGAACTCGCCGCGAGCGCTCAGTCCGTCGCCGACAACACCTCGATCGCCAACGAGGCCTCGAGCCGCTCGCAGGACTGTGCCGCGCGTGGCCAGGATGTGCTCGGCACGGTGGTCCGCTCGATTTCGGCGCTCGCCGACGACGTGCAGAACGCGACCGCCGCGATTCTCGACCTCGAACGCAACAGCGGTGACATCGGCCGCGTGCTCGAGGTGATCCGCGCGATTGCCGACCAGACCAACCTGCTGGCGCTGAATGCCGCGATCGAAGCGGCGCGCGCCGGCGAACAGGGTCGCGGCTTCGCGGTCGTCGCCGACGAAGTGCGCACGCTCGCCCAGCGCACCGGCGAGTCCACTGCGGAAATCCACCAGATGATCGATGGGCTGCAGAGTGCGATCCGGCGCGTGTCGAGCTCGATGGAGCAGAGCCGCGAACAGGCGATGTCGATGACCAGCAAGGCGCACGAGGCCGAGGACGTGCTGTCGGCGATTGGCGAAGCCGTGCGTCAGAGTCAGCGCCTGAACCTGGAAATCGTCGGCGCCACCGACGAACAGCGCAATGTCGCGTCCAGCGTGCAGCAGACTGTGATGACGATGCACGGTCATATCGTCAGCACGGCGTCCGCGGCCGAGGACTCGGCGCGGTCGGCGTCACAGTTGCGCGACCTCGCGCAGCGCCTGCAACGCAGCCTCGGCGTGTTCCGCGTCGCCTGACGGGCGGCGGAGCGATTGACCCGGCGCGACAGACGCCGGAGACTGGCGATGCCGGCGGGTTTGCCGGCATCCCGTCCCGGAGGCTCTGGTTCCGCGCCATGCACAAGTTCGTGGCCGGTGCGCTGCTGTTGGCGATGACAGGCGGTGCGCAGGCGAATTTTCTCGATGGCAATGAGTTGCGGGCGCGCTGCGAATCGCGCCGCCCCGACTTCGTCAACACCTGTCTCGGTTACCTGACGGGCGTCGCCGACAGCGATGACGCGGCGCCGTCGTGGCGTCTCGCGAAATCGCTGTTCTGTCTGCCCCGCGGCATCACGGCGAATGAACTGCGCAGCACGCTGCTGGGCTATCTGCGCGAGCACCCCGAAGAGGAAGATCTGAACGCGGCGATACTCGTCGGCAACGCGTTCATCTCGTCCTGGCCCTGCGACTGAAGCGGCTGCGTCGCCGCCGCCCGCCGTGGGATACTGCGCATGCGCGCGGCATGCCGCCGGCGTGCGCAGAGCGAGGCCAGATGACGCAATCCTTCACCGACCATTTCGGACGCCAGGCTGCGGACTACGCACGCTTTCGTCCGGCCTACCCGGCGGCGCTGTTCGACCATCTCGCGCAGCTCGCACCGCGCCGCGCGCTGGCCTGGGACTGCGCCTGCGGCAATGGCCAGGCCACCGTGCCGCTGGCCGCCCGTTTCGACCACGTGATCGGCACCGATGCCAGTGCCGGCCAGCTCGCGCAGGCGCCGCGCCTGCCCAACGTCGAATGGCGCCTGGCGCCCGCCGAGGCCAGTGGACTCGACGCGGCGAGCGTCGATCTGGTGACGGTGGCCCAGGCGCTGCACTGGCTGCCGCTTGCCGCGTTCCACGCCGAAGTCGCCCGCGTGCTGCGCCCGGGCGGCGTGTTCGCCGTCGTGTTCTACGGCAAGCTGCTCGTCGACGCACCGGCCGTCGATGATCTCGTCCAGCAATATTACGAAGACATCGTCGGCCCGTACTGGCCACCTGAACGTCGGCATCTCGAGGAGGCCTATCGCGGTCTGCCGTTTCCATACCCGGCGCTGGCGGCGCCGACGATCGCGATGGCGGTCGACTGGAGCGCGACCGATCTCCTCGGCTACCTGCGCAGCTGGTCGGCGACGGCGGCGTTCATCACCGCGCGCGGCTACGATCCGGTCAATGCGCTGGCGCCGGTGCTGGCCCGCGCATGGCCGGCCGCCGAGTCCACGATCAACGTCCGCTGGCCGCTGTGCGTGACGGCCGGCCGCAAACCGGCAGCCGCCCCCTGAACCCGAATGACGATCCCGAACCTGGAGCAATGATTCATGACACTGTTCGAACAGACCGTTCCCGTCTTCGCCCGCATGCTGGGCAACCTGGACACCCTGCTGGACAAGGCGCAGGCGCACGCCGAGGTCGCGAAATACGATGTCGCTGCCGTGCTCTCCTCGCGCCTGTTTCCCGACATGTTCACGCTGACGCGCCAGGTGCAGCTCGCGACTGATTTCGCGAAGGGCGCCTGCGCGCGGCTTGCCGGCCAGGAAGTGCCGCGCTGGGAAGACACCGAGACCACCCTGCCGCAACTGAAAGCCCGCCTGCGCAAAGCCCTCGACTACCTTGCCAGCTTCACGCCCGCGCAGTTCGACCAGGCGGCGACGCGCGCGATTGAACTGAAGACGCCGGTCGGTGTGTTCCATTTCACCGGTGACTCGTTCGTGAGTACCTGGGCCCTCCCGAACTTCTACTTCCACGTGACGACGGCCTACAACCTGCTGCGCCACAACGGCGTGCCGGTCGGCAAGCTCGATTTCATCGGCAAGATCTGACGGCCCACGAACGTGGGCTGCCACCGGGGCGCCGAGGATCCCGGGCTGCGTGGACGCAGGCAGCAGGTTGGGTGACGCGCAGCGCGGGCCGCGTCATGTGCGTCATCGGTCACCGGCCACCAGCGCCTGCTGGCGAAGACGCCGCACGTGGCCTGCGACGCTGTCGTTTCATGCGGCTGCCATAGAATCTGCCTAAGGTAAAGACCACCCGGACATTCGCCCGGGCCTGATTTATTGGCACAATTCAGTCAAGCGGATCTGGCGCCTTCAGCCTCCAGTATTGCCGCCGCTGCCGCCCGGCACGGACCGCCGGGCACTGACGAAAATCGCCCCGCCGCGGCAGGGAAGTGCGGCCTGATCAGGGGTTTAGAAGTGAGTCGCGCGGTTGCAAGACCCGCTGCGACCGACCGGGGTTTCATGCGCAGAACGTTTTTGTTGGCGGGCTGGCTGGGCTGGGCGGCGGCGGTGGGCGCGCAGGCGCAGACGCCGGGCGGCCCCGATGCGGGGCGCGCTGCCGTGGAGGCTGATCGCGCGATCCAGCTGCAGCAGCAGCGCGAGCGCGAGGAACGCGCGCGCCTCGAAGCACCGCAGCGCCGTCCCGGCGGCGCGGTGCTCGACGTCGACCCCGGCACCGCGACGGCCGGGGATGGCCGCTGTTTCGACATCGACCGCATCGAGCTCGACGGCGCGTCGCTGCTGTCGCCGTCGGAGCGGGCAAGCCTGACGGCGTCGTACACGAACCGCTGCGTCGGTCTGCCGCAAATCAACGAACTCCTGCAGGACATCACCAATTTCTATGTCGCGCGCGGATACGTGACCTCGCGCGCCTACGTGCCGCCGCAGGACATGGGCACGGGCACGCTGCGCATCCTCGTCATCGAAGGCGTGCTCGAGAAAATCGAGGCCGCACCGGCCAGTACCGGCCATATGAATCTCTCGACTGCGTTCCCCGGCCTTGAAGGCAAGGCGGTCAACCTGCGCGACATCGAGCAGGGCATCGATCAGATCAATCGCCTGCAGTCGAACAACGCGGCCATCGACATTGCATCCGGTGACAAGCCGGGCGGCTCCAGGCTCATCGTCACCAACGCGGCGCGCAAGCGCTGGTTCGGCAATCTGGCCGTCGACAACACGGGCCAGGACAGCACCGGCAAATACCAGGGCGCGCTGTCGCTCGGATATGACGATCCGCTACGGCTGAACGATCTCGTGAACGTGTCGGTGCGGCACAATCTCGACGGTCATTTCGATGACACCGAAAGCCGCGCGGCGTCGCTCTATTACGCCGTGCCCTTCGGCTACTGGCTCGCGTCGCTCAGCTACAGCGATTTCGAGTACACGAGCCTGGTCCGGGGTGCGGTGACGGATTTCGACACGTCCGGCACCACGCGCACCGGCAACCTGCGGCTGGATCGCGTCCTCTTCCGCGACCAGACCCGCAAGCTCACGGTGTCACTGGGACTGACGAAAAAGGACACGCGCAATTTCATCCTCGGTGAACTGATTGAAAACAACAGCCGCGATCTGACGATCCTCGATGCGTCGATGAACACCAGCGTGACCTGGCAGGGCGCGCTGCTGTTCGCCGATGTCGGGGTGTCGAAAGGGCTGCGCGCGTTTGGCGCGCTGCACGACCTCGATGCGCAGCCCGATGCCGCGCCGAAAGCCCAGTTCACGCGGCTGAATTTCAGTCTGAACGCGTCGCGGCCGTTTCAGCTCGGCAGCTTCACGGTGGTGTACGCGGGCCAGATCAACGGCCAGTACTCGCCGGACGTGCTGTTCGGCACGGAGCAGTTCCTGATCGGCGGACCCTTCTCGGTGCGCGGCTATCGCGACACGAGCCTGTCGAGCGATACCGGGCTCAATCTGCGCAACGATCTGCGGTTTCCAATCGCACTCGATCGCATGATGGCGACGGCGCCGGCCAGCGCACGCCTCGAACCCTACCTCGGCTTCGACATCGGCCGCGTGTACTCCCATTTCGACCTGCCGGGCGGCACGCTCGGCTCATGGACGGCAGGCCTCGCGATGAGCTTCCGCGCCTTCAGCGTCGACCTTTCCTATTCCCAACCGACGTCGTATCCGAACCGCATCGACCCCGACACCAGCTACCTCTTTGGCCGGGTCGCGGTGAATTTCTGAATGCCGTGTCCGACAGATCCAGACAGCCGAGGCAGACCGCGATGAGCAGCACCGACCGATCCGGACATCCTGTTCTCAACGTTGCAATGGGCGTGCTGCTCGGCACGACCAGCGGCCTTGCGGCCAGCGCGCCGCCGGTGGCCGACCCCGCCGCGGGCGGCGCGAATCTGCCCGTCATCACTGTGGCGCCGAACGGCGTGCCCGTCGTCAACATCGCGGCCCCGAGCGCGGCGGGGCTGTCGCACAACAAGTACCAGTCGTTCAACGTCGACGCGAACGGCCTGGTGTTCAACAACTCGACCGCGGTCGCCCAGTCGCAGCTCGGCGGCGCGATGCTCGCGAACCCGCAGCTCGGCGGGCGCGCGGCGAGCGTGATCCTGAACGAAGTCACGCAGGCCAACCGCTCCGCCCTGAACGGTTTCCAGGAGATCCATGGCGCACCGGCGGAATACGTGCTGGCCAATCCCTATGGCATCACCTGCAACGGCTGCGGCTTCATCAACACGCCGCGCGCGACGCTGACGACCGGTGAACCGGACGTCGGCGGCGGCGTGCTGCGCGGCTTCCGTGTGCGACAGGGCGACATCGCGATCGAAGGCGCCGGTCTCGACGCGACGCGCCAGCAGACCTTCGATCTGCTGGCGCGCAACGTGACCGTCGCCGCGCAGGTCAACGCGAACGATCTCGGTGTCGTGGCCGGCAGCAACGATGTCGACTACGCGAGCCGGGACGTGACGACTGCCGCCGCGGCCGGCGCGGCCCCGTCGGTCGCCATCGACACGGCCCTGCTCGGCGGCATGTACGCCAATCGCATCCGACTGCTCGCGACCGAGCAGGGCGTCGGCGTGAGGATGGCGGGCGAAGCGGCGGCGAGCGTCGAGGATCTGACGCTGAGCGCCGCCGGCAGGATCGAGTTGTCCGGGAAGCTGTCGGCAACGCGCGATCTCGGTGTCAACGCGACGGCCGGTAGCGCCGGCACGACCGCCATAGAGGTCAATGGCTCGTCTGCCGGCACGTCGCTGTTCGCCGGACGCAACACCACGCTGAACGCCGGCGGCGGCGCGCTCGCGCTCGGCGCCGGCAAGATCGGCGCCACGGGCGCGCTGACGCTGAATGGGGATGATGTCACCGACACCGGCACGGGGGCCGATCAGCGCTTCGCCGGCACCGCCCTGACGGTCGCTGCGGTCGACGGGCTCGGCATCGACGGCGCGAACTATGATGCCGGCGCGAATCTCGTGCTCGGCGCCGGGCGTGTCGATCTCGGGGCAGGCGGCACCAGGCTCGTCGGCGCGCGCAACAGCGGCAGCGTCGCCGTGAGCTCGGCCGGCGATCTCGACCTCGGCAATGCGTCGATCACCAGCCCGCGCTCGATCGCGCTGTCGGCCGGCGGCGGACTCACCACCGTCGAGAGTGGCGGTGAAGTCACCTCGGGCGACGATCTGACCGTCGGCATTGGCGGCGCGTTGAACAACGCCGGCCGCCTGCGCGCGAACGACGCCGTGACCGTGCGTTCCACGGTCAACGGCGCCGATCTCAGCGTCAGCAATCTCGCGACGGGCGTCATCGAGGCCAAGGGCGCGCTCTCGATCGCGAACCAGAACGGCGCCGCGGCGGCCGGTGAGGACCTCGCCGTGACGAACGCGGCAGGTGGCGCAATTGCCGGCGGCACGGTCGATCTGCGCGGGACCTCGCTGAACAACGCGGGCACCGTGCAGGGCACGAACAGCAGCCAGGTTGCACTCGCCACGCTGACGAACCAGACAGGCGCGAGCATCATTGCGTCGACTGCTGCCGGGGCCGCGAGCAACATCACGACCACGGGCACCTTCACGAACCAGGGCGCGACGCACGGGACGGGCGACCTCAACGTGACGGCGACAACGCTTGCGAACAGCGGCACGGTGAGCTCCGGCGCGACGCTCGCGCTCGCGGGGGACACCATCAACAACACGGGGACGGGCACGCTGCAGGGGGCAACCGCGCTCAATGCGACGCTGACCGGCGACCTCAACAACACCGGCGCGACCGCGAAGGTCATCGCCGGCACGGCGGCCGGCGGCAGCAGCACGCTGACCGCGCGTCATGCCAGCAACAGCGGCGTGATCCATTCGGCCGGCAACCTGACCGTCGACGCCGTGCAGATCACGAATGCTGCCACGGGTGGCATTTCCGCGCTCGGCAATCTCGCGCTGAACGCCACGCGTTCACCGACCGGCACGCCGAATACCAACGACATCTCGAACCGCGGCCTGCTGTTCGCCCTCGGCACGCTCGATGCGTTTGCCTCGCGCAGCATCGCCAACCTCTCGACGGTCGTCGGCAGCACCGTCACGGAGAAGGGCGAAATTCTCGCCGACGGTGACATCCGTCTAGGGCGCCGTCTGGCCGACGTCGCGCAGGCCGCGCTGTTCGGCACGCGCGTGTTCACCAACGAGGGGCTCGTCGAAAGCGATACCGGCGACGTGACGATCGTCGCCGACACGATCAACAACGCGATACCGGCGCCGACGGTCAACAGCAGCAGTTCGTCGACCGAGACCGATCTCAACGATTCGGGACGCTTTGCCGAGTCGATCGTGGATCTGTGCTCCGATTTCGAGGAAGCCTTCGGCTGCGGCGATCACGATTCGCGCAACGGCGGTGACTACTACATCGTGCTCGATCGCTTCCTGAACAAGAAGTTCAGCGATTACAAGCAAACGCGGGTCACCACGCAGACCTTCAGCGGCCTGAGCCCGCTGCGGCCACAGATCACGGCCTTCGACACGCTGAAGCTCGCCGGCTTCGACAGCGCACTGAACACCGGCGGCACGCTGTCCGGCGCCACCGTCGACCTCGTCGGCAAGAACGGCGCGGCGACCGTCACGAACCAGGCGATCACCCGCTTTCAGATCACGGAGGAACGTTTCTTTCGCGAGAAATGGGACTGCCCGGATGTCGCGTGTGTCGGTTCTCACAGCGATCACACCTTCGAGGGCGACGTCGACTTCTCATCGTTCACCGAAACCAACCGGACGACACTCGAGTCCGTCCCGGCCGGTATCCGCGCCGGCACGCTGCTCGGCGTGTTCAGCCTGGTCAATCTCGGCTCGCCGCTGCTGCCGACGAACGAGAGCAGCCCGGCGCCGGGCACGTCGTCGGCACCGGGCGCGCTGTCGCTCGGCGGCCTGAACCTGTCACTGCCGTCGAACCCGAACGGCTTGTTCATCGTGTCGCAGAACCCGAACAGCCGCTTCCTCGTCGAGACCAATCCGCTGTTCACCAGCCTCGAATCGCCGTTCCTCGGCTCCGACCATCTCGCCCGTGCCCTCGGGCTCGACCCCGAGACGCTGACGCGCCGCCTCGGCAATGACGCTTATGAAGCGCGCCTCATCCGCGAACAGTTGATCGCGCAGACGGGTCTCGATCTGCTGCGCGGTGCGACCAGCAAGGAAGACCAGGTCAAGCAGCTGCTCGACAACGCGGCCTGGGCGGCGGGTGATCTGAAACTGAGCTACGGCGTGGCCCTGACGCAGGAGCAGGTCAATGCGCTGAAGCAGGACATCGTCTGGATGGTCGAGACCGAGGTCAACGGCCAGAAGGTGCTCGCGCCGGTGGTGTACCTGTCGAGTGCCACCCGCGCCGGGCTCGACGGTGCGAACATCGTCGTCGACAACATGGCCATCAGCGGCGACACGCTCAGCAACACCGGTGGCACGATCGACGTCGCCAACACCATGGAAGTGACGACGCGCGGTGACATCACGAACACCAGCGGCAACATCCGCGGCGGCAACATCGATCTGACGTCGACCGAAGGCAGCATCGTCAACCAGACCGCGGTCACACGGTTCGGCACCGACGAGGAGTTCCAGGATCAGGCCGGACGCACCGGCACGATCACGGCTCGCGAAGATCTCGCGCTCGACGCGAAGCAGGACATCCTCAATCGCGGCGGCAACATCGACGTCGGCGGCGATGCGACGATGAACGCGGGCGGCGACATCCGGTCGGAGGCGCTGGCGCTCGAGTCGCGTACCCGGGAGTACTCCCTCGACGGCAATCTGATCGAGCGCACCGAAACCACCACGATCACCGAGGAAACCACGCACCAGAAGGCGGGCATCAATGTCGGCGGCAATCTCGATGCGACGGCGGGCAACACCTTCGCGCTGGTCGGCAGTGACACCAACGTCGCCGGCAATGCGAACATCGAAGCGACGGATATCGATATCCGCAACGTGACCGACAGCCGGACCGTCACGACCGAGGAGAACCAGCGCGGCTTCAACACCGAGGCGGGCCTCGAGGAGGGCAAGGACACGCAGTATCGGGCCGGCGTCAGCTACGACACGCGCGAGACCACCACGTCGACGACGGACACGACTGTCGTCGGTTCCGGACTCAAGGTGGGCGGAGATCTGGGCCTCAAGGGCACGAATTCCATCACCGTCACCGGTTCGGACGTCGAGTCCGGCGGCGACATGAACATCGAGACCAGGCGCCTGCTGACGCAGGCCGCCGAGCAGGGCACGCAGACCACGAGCAGCGAGATGACGACCAGCACCGGCATCTACGCGACTGGCGGCGGCGACCGCGCAGGCTGGGGCATCCAGGGCGACATCGGCAAGACGGACAGCGAATCCTGGGACATGACCGCGCGCGGTTCGACGCTGAAGAGCGGCGGCAACATGACGCGCAACGTCGAGGGCGGCACGATCACCGACATCGGCACGCAGATTGAAGCCGGCGGTGATTTCACCCAGACCGCGGACACGATCGAAAGCCTCGCCGCCGAAGACCGCAAGGGCTCGACGACCAGCAGCACGAACGCCAGCATGAACTGGGAGACCGGCGCGCGCTACGACGGCGAGCAGGCCTACGACGACGCGATGGAAGGCGGTTCGGCCTCGATCAATCCGCGGCTCGAACAGACGCTGACGACGACCACCACCATCAGCAACACCAGCGAGAGCAGCACCCGCGCCGTGGTGTCGACGATCCGCGCCGGTGGCAACGTCAACAGTACCTCCACCGGCACGACGACTTTCGAGGGCACGAACATCGAAGCCGGCAAGGACGTCAACCTCAATGCCGGCGACCTCCAGTTCAAGGCGGCCGAAGACACCTACTCGAAGACCGAGACCACCGAAGTCATCGGCACTGAAATGAAGGCCAATTTCGACACCAGCGCGAGCGTCGGTGTCAGCCTCGGCGCCGACTATGCCGATTCGACCAGCACGGAGCAGGCGAGCAATGCGGTCGTCGGTTCGATCCGCTCCGGCGGCAGCACCAACGTCAACACCACGGGAGACGCGACTTTCGTCGGCACGAACATTGATGCCGGGGAGCAGGCGAACATCACTGCCGGTGGCGACGTCGATTACCAGGCCGCGCGCGACACCTACAGCAGGACCGGCGAATCGGTGCAGGGCGGTGGCGAGATTGGCGCCTCGGTCAGCATCACGGGCAGTTCGGGGTCGGTCAGTCTCGCGGGCTATGGCGGAGACGCGAGTTCCTCCGAGCAAAGTTCGATTGCGCGCGCCGGCTCGATCAACGCCGGCAACGGCGTCAACATCCAGGCCGGCGGCGACAATGATTTGCGGCTCGAAGGGACCAACGTCGCCGGCGGCGCGGGCGACGTCAATCTCAGCGCCGGCCGCGACATCAAGCTCGATGCCGCGGAGAGCACCTTCAGTTCGACCGATCAGGAAACCTACGCCGGCGCGGGCGTGACCGTCGGCAATGAAACGAAGTCCGGTGGCGGCAGCAGCCAGTCGCTCGGCCTCGAACTCGAAGTCGACTACAAGGACAACTCGGCGAGCGGCAGCGTGCAGCAGGGCGGCCTCATCACGGGCAACAACGTCAACATCAACGCCGGGCGCGACGTGCGCGCGCAGGGCACGGGCGTCGTGGCCGACAACAACGCCAGCGTCAGTGCGGGGCGTGACGTCAACTACCAGGCGGCCACGAGCACCTTCACCAGCGACACGACAGAAGTCGGTGTGGGGCTGTCGCTCGAGCTGTCGAAGGAAAGCAGCGGCAAGGGCTCGGCCGGCACCGGCAGCAGCGCGGGGACATCGACGGCGAGCGCGGGCGGCAGCTCGGCCGGCGGTGGCAACTCGAGCGGTGGCGCGTCAGTCGACGGCATGGGTGGCAAGCTCAACGTCACCGTGGGCAGCAGCGATGTCACGCAACAGCAGGGTGGCTTCATCGTCGGCAAGAATGTCGACATCAACGCCGGGCGCGACATTGCGATGGTCGGCACGCAGGTCGGTGCGGCCGACAGCGCGAGCCTCACGGCCGGCCGTGACATCACGCTCGAGTCCGCGCAGAGCACCGAACGCAGCGACAACGTGAACGTCGGCCTGCAGGGAGAGTTCTCCGCCGGCGACAGCTCGACCGGTGCAGTGGCCGGCATCGACATCGGCGTCGACAAGGTCGACAACCTCACCAATCAGAACGCGACCATCAGCGGCAACAAGGTCACCGTGAAAAGCGGCAATGACCTGACGATGCGCGGCGCGAACGTCACCGGCAACGAGGTGGAGGCCGACGTTGGCGGCGATCTGACGATCGAGAGCCGCGCCGATCGCACCGACGAAACGCATGTCGGCGTCGAACTGTATGCGGGTGGATTCGTGCCGAGTTCGAATGAGGGCGGCGGCTCGAACAACGAGACGGCATCGGATGGACGCACCGGCAGCAACAGTCCGAGGGTCGGTTCGAGCGGCACTTACTCCGAAGCGAAGGGCAAGCTCGGTGAAGCGATCGACACGGGCGGCCAGATCTCGCGCACCGGCGCGGCGGCCGGGCTCTACGTGTCGGATCAGGACACGGTCGAGGTCAAACAGCAGAGTGGCATCACCGGCGGCAGTTCGACGCGCGTGAACGTCGGCGGCAGCACGGCCCTCACCGGCGCGCGCATCGGCTCGGAGCCCGGCGGCACCACCGAGTTCTCGAGCGCCGGCCCGGTGACGATGGGCAGTGTCGCCGAGCACGACAGGCGGGGCGGCATCGACATCGGCTTCTCTGCCAAGCCGGGCGCCGATCTCGGTGAAGGCCCGATCACCGACGCGCTGCCCGAAGTCGGTACCGAACGCGGTGACGACATCGGTGCGCGCGCGAACCTGATGCCGATCGTCAACACCAGTTCGACGGTGGGTTCGAGCATCGGCACTGCGTCCACGCCGACGCCGGGCGCGATTCAGGGTAGCCTCAGTCCGCAAACCGTCACGCAGGTGCTGACGCAGCCGGTCGTACAGACGAGCGTGAAGCTGACGAAAGGCGTGGAGGGCGCGGTCGCCAGTTTCGGCTCGCTCGCGAAAGTACCCGAGGCGACGAAGCGCTCGCTGCTCGCGCAGGCCGGCGTGCCCGTGCCCGACAACGCCGACGGCCCGACACTCGATCTGATGATTGCCAGCGGCATCGAGCAGGGGCGGGAAGCCGCGAGCGCCGGTTTTGCCGACTCGAACATGAGCCCGGCCCAGCAGGCGAACCTGCTGCGCACGATAGGTCTCGGCGCGCGCTGAGCGCCGGACACAGCAAGGCCCCGGGTGACGCGCATCGCGCTGCGCCCGGGCGTCACTGCTGAACGCCAATATCGCGCACTCGCAACGATCCCGGGCAAAACCTCGACTCGTGGCGCAGGCTGCTGTGAAAGTGCAGGTCCGGTGCCTTGATGTAGCCCGGGTATAGCGCGCAGCGCGGAACCCGGGTCGCGACGTTTCATTCGGGCGACGTCAACGGAGCGCGGGCATGGCCTCTCGTCGCCCGGATGAAGCGCAGCGCAATTGGGGAGCGCGGCGACAGCGCCGCTCATCTCCGGCACACGAGCCACGCGCTCAGACTGCTGCGGTGCGACGCCGTGCAACTCCTCGCTCCCGGATTCCGCGATGCTGCATCCGGGTTACGACGAGCTTTCATCCTGCCGGGTGAGGCAGCGACTGCATGACGCTTGGGCTTGATGCGTCAGCCCTACCTGAGAATCGAGCCGATTTGCGCTCCGCTGGTTCGCTCGAGCCTGGACCCGCCCCGGGCACAGCGTAGCGAAACCCGCGAGCAGCGGAACCTCGATTGACGACGCACGCCGACCGCAACGCCGTCTCACACGTCCACCCGCCGCCACACACAGGCCAGCCACGGCTGCTGCTCGCGCGGCAGCCCCGGTGGACGGTAGTAGTGCGAGATCTCCTCGAAGCCCGCGTGCTGCATGAACGCGCGCCAGTGCTCGAGTTCGCGATAGGCCCCCCAGCGCAGTCCGTTGTAACCCTCCTGGTTCGCGCCGCGCGGATTCGAGCAGAACAGCACGCCGCGTGGCTTCAGGCTCGCGTGCAGCGCGCGCAGCACCGTCGGCAGCGCGTGCGTCGGCACATGGAACAGGGTCGCATTCGCGAACACGCCGTCGAAACGCGCGGGCGGCAGATCGAGCGCGAGAAAGTCCTGCTGCCACACCTCGCAGCCGCTGTACTCGCGCGCCATCGCGCAGAATTGCGCTGCACCGTCGAGACCGGTTGCGCGGTGGCCGCGCGCGACGAAACTCTTCAGGTCCCGTCCGGGGCCGCAGCCGAAATCGAGAATGTCGAACGGCGCTGCGCCTTCGATCGCCGTCAGCAGCGCGTCGATGTTCTGTGCGACGTCGTGATCGAGGGTGCCGTCGCGGTAACGCTCGGCGTAGAGATCGTAGTGGCCGATGGTGCGGGCCGAAATCTGATCGAGGTCCGGCCCGTCCACCGTGTCAGCCCGCTTCGACGACCAGCACCGGTCCGCCGCGGCCGAGTCCCAACAGCTCCGCCGCATTGCCCTCGGCCGCGGCGATCTCCAGCACCTCGACGGAATTGACGAGCGCGAGCAGTTGGCCGGGCGCGACGTCGGCGTAAGTGCGACGAAGCGAAATTCGGTGGCCGGCGGCGCGCACTTCCGGGTGGCGAAACGCCGCGAGTTCGGTGGCTTCGATGTTCGTGATCAGATTGCCGAAGTGGTCGGTCGTGATCACCATGCCGTGCAGTTCGCCGCTGCGTTTCTCGGGCGCCTCGATCAGCGAAGGCACGTAGTCCAGCGTCGGCGCGCCGATCGACGCCGGCACCGCGCGCCCGCCGGCGAGTTCGGCGGCGAGCGGCGCGAACAGGTCGCGACCGTGGAATGTCGCGCTGAGGCGCTCGATGCCGAAACCCTTGAGCCGCGCCGGGTCGACGCGATACACCGTGCCGCGCACGCGCTCGACGACATCGCCGAGCAGCCCGTTGTCCGGGGCGAGGAACGCATGCCCGTCGCCGATGACCAGCAACACATCGCGATCGGTGCCGACCCCCGGGTCGACGACCGCGAGATGCACTGTGCCCTGCGGGAAATACCGGTAGGAGCGTTCGAGCCAGAAGCCGGCCTCGGCCGGCCAGTGGACATAGGCCTCATGCGTGAGGTCGATGATCTGCACGCCCGGCAGTCGGCTCACCATCACGCCCTTCATCGTGCCGACGAACGGCCCGCGATGGCCGAAGTCGGTGGTGATCGTGATCACCCCCGACGGACTGAATGCTGCTTCCACGCAGATGCTCCTCTCGGCTCGACACCGTTTGATAACTGTTCAGCGCCCCCGACCAGCCCCGAATCAACTCGCGGGTGACCAGTCGAACCTCAACCCTCACCCCGCCAACTTCTGTCCCATCCCCTCTCGGGGTTCTCTGTGTTCTCGGTGGCCAACAACGGCCCAACCGACAGCAACAACGCGAATGGCAAAAAATCTCACGCCTCCGCCAGCCGGCGGAACCCCGCCGCCAGGAACGGGATCATCCGCTGATAAATCTTGTCCAGCGCACCCGACTTGCACTTGCCGCGCGACAGCACGTCGATGCGACCCGTCTCGGCGAAGGTCATCGTCATCGCACCGACCATGAAATGGAAGCCCCAGTAGAGGTTGCGGGGATCGGCCTCGGGCAGCGCGCGCTTCGCACCCTTGATGAAGGCCTCTGCGACCGGGTCGAACTGCGTGTGCATCACGGCCTGCGTCCAGCGCTGCGAATTCGCGATCTGCGCGATCAGCCGCGCATAACTTTTCCAGCCGGCGCCACCGCGCAGGCTCTTCTCCATGAACGGGCGCGCGAATGCATCGATCAGACCTTCCATCGTCGGCGGATCTGGCAGCGCAGCAAGCAGGGTCATGCGCTCCCGGTTCAGTTCATCCGCACGGCGCTGCACCACGGCGAGGAACAGATCGCTCTTCGGCCCGAAGTGATAGTTCGCGAGTGCCAGTTCGACGCCGGCCGCGCTCGTGATCTGACGCAGCGAAACGCCGTCGTAGCCGGCGTCCGCGAACAGGGTCTCGGCGGCATCGAGAATTCGGTCTTTCGTCGACATGGGGGATGGATCGGCTTTCATGCAAGAGTAAGCTTTACTTGAACGGGCGTTCTAATTCAACGTCCCGTGAATGCACAAAACGACAGCATCGGCATGGATCGATGCGACAACCAGTCATGCGGGTCCGCACGACGGGACCGGCATGCGGGGAGCGAGACATGATGTCAGACCACGCGCCGGCCCAGCTGGCCTACCTCGGCCTGAACGTTTCCGACCTGCCACACTGGCACGACTATGCCGCACGCATTCTCGGTCTCGAAGTCGACGCCGGTAGCGATCTCAGCTATCTCCGCATGGACGATTATTCCTACCGACTGCTGCTGACGCGTGGCACGCGCGACGATCTGGACCTGCTCGGCTGGGAAATGCGCGACGATGCGGCGCTGCAGGCGCTGCGTGCGCGGCTGGAAGCGGCCGGTGTCGCGGTCCGCAGTGGCAGTCGGGACGCGCTCAACGCACGCCGCGTCACGGCGCTCATCGAGTTCGAGGATCCGAGCGGCATCCGCATGGAAGCCTGTGTCGGTCCGCTGATCGAACGCGCCCGCCCGTTCCGCTCGCCACGCGCGATGTCGAACTTCGTCACCGGAGCGCTCGGCTTTGGCCACATCACGATGACAGTCGACAGCCTCGACAAGAGTCTCGCCTTCTACCGCGATCTGCTCGGCATGCGGCTCAGCGACTGGGTGCGTCCGCAGCCGGAGCGTGGCGTCGAGTCGCATCTGAACATTGCCTTCCTGCGCTGTAACTCACGACACCACTCCGTGGCATTCTGGGAGATGCAGCTGCCGAAGCGTCTGCATCACTTCATGCTGCAGGTGGCGAACGTCGACGACGTCGGTGCTACCTACTACCTGTGCAAGGACCGGGACGTGCCCATCGAGCTCGGCCTCGGCCGGCACACGAACGACGGCATGCTCTCGTTCTACGCACAAACCCCGTCCGGCTTCAGCGTCGAATACGGTTGGGGCGCGACGGAAGTGGATGAGACCACCTGGCGCACACAGTTGCACACGACGGGTAGCAGTTGGGGGCACCGGCCGGGCGGCTGAGGGGGATTCGTCATGGAACACTATGCTGACCTGATCGACGTCGCCCGGCAGACCGTCAGCCCGCGCGTGTTCGTCGATCAGGACGTCTACCGCGCCGAGCAGGCGCGGATCTTCACGAAGTGCTGGCTGTTCGTCGCGCACGACACGCTGATTCCGAATCCACGAGACTTCGTCAGCACCTTCATGGGCGAGGAGCCGGTCATCGTCGTGCGCGGTGAGGACGGCGCGATACGCGTGTTCATCAATTCCTGCCGTCATCGAGGTGCCCGCGTATGCCGCGTCGATCACGGCAACAACGCGCTGTTCACCTGTCCGTACCACGGCTGGAATTACGACTGCAAAGGCAAGCTGCGCGGCGTGCCGCAGCACGACACAGCCTATCACGGTGAACTCGACAAAGGCCTGTGGGGGCTGATCGAAGTCCCGCGCGTCGAATCCTTCCGCGGCCTCGTGTTCGCGAACTTTGATGCGCAGGCGATGCCGCTGTCGGATTATCTCGGCGACTTCCGCTGGTACCTCGATCTCGTGCTGAACCGCGCCAAGAACGGCATGACCTGTCTGCCCGGCGTGCATCGCTGGCGGCTAGGCGGCAACTGGAAGCTCGCCGCCGAGCAGTTCCTCGGCGACAATTACCACACCAGCACGCTCCACCGCAGCATGCTGATGATCGGGCTCGGGCCGACCGATGGCGACTTCCGTGGCAACGCGCCCTGGGAGAAGGACTTCGAAGTCAAATGCGCGAACGGCCATGGCTGGATCAACTTTGACATCCCGGCACCGCCGTTACCGCCGGAGCAGGAAGCCTTCATCGCTCGGGTGCGCGAGGAAGCAAAAACGACCCTGAACCCGGAACAGCAGAAGCTGCTGTTCCACGCGCAGGTCGGTACGGTGTTCCCGAACTTCTCGATCCTCTCGTTCCTCGGCTTCACGACAATCCGGGTCTGGCAGCCTGTCGGAACGCACCAGATGCACGCCTGGGCTTACGGGCTGGTCGAGAAGGATGCCCCACCCGTGGTCACCGAACTGATCCGCAAGATGCAGGTGCTAACCTTTTCACCGTCCGGCATCTACGAACAGGACGACGGCGTCGCCTGGCAGTCGGCGGTCGAGGCAATGGACGGCGTTGTGCGGCGCCACTATCCGCTGAACTATCAGCAAGGTGCAGGGCACGGCCGCACGATGGCGAACAAGCCGGGCCTCATTCATCCACCGTCGACCGAAATCGGCGTTTTCGGCTTCTATGAGTTCTGGCGCGAGATGATGGCGAAGGAGGCGGTGTGATGGATCGTCTCAGCCTGCGCCTGGAATTCGAGGAATTGCTGATCGACGAAGCCTGGCTGCTCGATACGGATCAGCTCGAAGCCTGGCTCGAGCTATTCGCGAATGAGCTTCGCTACTGGGCCCCCGTGCGCGCCAATCTCGGTCGTGATGCAGAGCACCTGCACCAGCCCCATTTACTGGCCCATTTCGATGACGACAGGATGACACTCGGCCTGCGCGTCGCGCGCCTGCGCACGGGAATGGCGCATGCCGAGGAGCCGCCGTCCCGCATCCGGCACTGCGTGTCGAACGTGAAGATTCTCGACGACTCGACGGCCGATCGCGTGCACGTGGCGTCGAACGTGATGATCTTCCGCGGTCGCGAAGGTCGCGACGAGCACCTGTTCGTGGCCCAGCGACGCGACTGGTGGCGTCGCGAGGCCACGGGGTGGCGCTGCAGCGAGCGTTTCGTGTTGGTAGACCACGACGTGATCGAGAACATCACCGTCTTCTTCTGAGGGAATATCATGGACCAGAACACGCGGCAACTGCTCGATCTGACCGGTCGTGTCGCGCTCGTAACCGGCGCTGCAAAAGGGATAGGCGAGGGCATCGCGGCGCACCTCGCCGGCGCGGGTACGCGTGTCATGCTGGCGGATATCGATGTGACGACGGCCAATACGGCCGCGGCGGCATTGTGCACGCGCGGACTCGACGCCGTGGCGGTGGCTTGCGACATGGCGGATCCGGCGAGCGTCGAGGCCGCAGTGAAGTCGACGCTGGAGCGCTTCGGCTCCCTCGACATCCTCGTCAACAACGCGGCCATCTATCCGATGAGCCCGCTCGCGGACATGCCGCTAGAGCTGTGGGATCGCGTGCTGAACACCAACCTGCGTGGCGTGTTCGTCGCGTCACGCGCCGCGGCCCCCCATCTGTGCAGGGCCGGGGGCCACGGTCGGCTGATCAACATCTCCTCGATCAATACCGCCAAAAGCTATGTCGGCATGGCGCATTACGATGCGAGCAAAGGGGGCCTCGAAGCCTTCACGCGTTCGTATGCGCTCGAATTCGCGAGCCACGGCGTGACGGCCAACGTGATTGCCCCCGGCGCAGTCAAGACGCCGGGTTCTTTCAGCGTTCGCAGCAATCTCGCGAAGCTCCGCGGTGAGGACACCACAGAGCAGGTCGACGCGGAATTCGCCTCGCGCATTCCGCTCGGTCGCTGGGCCTCGCCGTCGGACATAGGCCAGGCCGTACTGCTGCTGGCGACGCCGGCCGCAGGCTATATCACCGGCCAGACCGTCTACGTCGACGGCGGCCTCAAACTGACCATGTAACAAGGATCGGTCGATGAGCAAACAACCTTTTGATCGTCGTACGGTCCGAGCCTGGGCCCGCGAGCATATGCGCGGCGTCGCGAATGTGGTGACGCCGACGTATTCGAGTGATCTTCAGACCGTCAATCTTGAGGCGATACGCCACGACGTCCGGCTCGAGATCGAGATGAAGTTCTGGGGCGCGTTGCTGGTGTCCGAAACTGCCAACACGCTGCCGGAGTACGAACAGCTGATGCGGGCGGCGGTGGAAGAGGCGAACGGGCGCTTTCACCTTTTCCATCACGCGAGCTTCAATACGCTTGCCGACAACATCGAGGCGGTACAGCGCAGCGAGCGCGCCGGGGCCACGCTGGTGCTGCTCGGCTATCCGCCGAACTTCTATCCGCAGTCGGAAGAGGACATCTATCAATATACAAAGCAGTTCTGCGCAGCAACGGAGCTGGGAATCATCCTGTTCCCGGTGCCACTGTGGAACTTCGAACGCGTTCATCCATCGGCCGGCTTCAGCCCTGACCTCATTGCCCGGCTGCTCGACGACTGTCAGAACATCGTGGCGATCAAGGCCGAGGGAGGCATGCCGAGCGTCGGCGGCTTCGTCGATGTCTATCGACGCTTCCACGACCGCGTGCTCGTCATCGAGCCGATCGAGAGCAACGGCATTCCGTTGGCGACAGTCCTGCCGATGCCGTTCATGGGCACCAGTAACTACGAGTATTATGGCAACGCGATCCCAGCCATCTTCGAACTGGTGCAGCGCGGTCAGCACGACGAGGCGATGGCGCGGTACTGGTCGCTGCACCACGCCCGGCAGGCGAACAGCGCCGCCATGGCGCTGCTCGCCGGTACCAACTTCCTGCACCGCATGCTGTGGAAGTATCAGGGCTGGCTGCAGGGCTTCAACGGTGGACCTGTTCGCGCTCCGACGATGCGGCTGAACGATCGGCAGATGAAGTCGCTGCGCGGTGGACTGCTGGCCGCAGGACTGCCGTGCACCACGGACGACGATGCGGCCTTCTTCGTCGGCCGGCATCCGAGCTGAGGGTCGTCAAATGCCGCTGATCCTCAATCCAGCCGCCGTCAAGGCGGCGACCAACATGCGCCAGATGGTCGATCTGATCGACGCCGGCGTGCGCGAGCAGGCGGCCGGGCACGTCGTGGTGCCGCCGCGTATGAACCTCGAAACCAGCAACGGCTTCTTTCGCGTGATGCCGGCGGTGATGCGCGAGCGCGGACTCATGGGCTTCAAGATCTTCAACGGATCGGTGCAGCACGGCGTGCGCTACCTCATCGGCATCTACGACGAGAAGGGCGGGGAACTGCTCGCGCTGATGGATGCGGCCTGGCTTACTGGGGCGCGCACGGGGGCAACGACCGGCGTTGCCACGCGCTACCAGGCCCGCGCAAACAGCTCGAGCGTCGGTGTCATTGGCTCCGGCCTCGAGGCGCGTACAAATCTTGGGGCGGTCTGCGCGGTGCGCGACATCCGTCGCGCACGGGTGTACTCGCCTACACCGGCCAACCGTGAACGCTTCGCGGCCGAGATGGCGGCGAGCTTGAAAATCGACATCGAAGCAGTCGACACCGCTGAGCGGGCCGTGCGTGGCACGGACATCGTCGTCATCGGCACCAATACGACGAAGCAAGACAACGCCTTTGCGTATCAGGGCGCGTGGATGGAGGCCGGCCAGCACGTGAATTCGATCGGCTCGACCGGCGGCAAACTGCGCGAGATCGACCCGGCCACGTTCGTCAACGCAGCGCGGATCGTCGTCGATTCGCTACACCAGGTGGAGGACGAGTGCGGTGACGTCCTGGAAACCCTCGAACGCGGATTGTGGCAGCGCGGCAAAGTCAGCGAACTGACCGCGCTGGTCACCGGCGCCGTACCCGGCCGCACGTCTGACGGCGAGATCACTCTGTTCAAGTCGGTCGGCACTGGCCTGCAGGACGTGGTCGCCGGCTTTGCAATCTATGAGGAGGCGACCCGCCTTGGGCTCGGTCAGCACATCGACGACTTCCTCGAGCACAAGCGATTCTGAACCGACGGGCGGCCGTCCATGCAATTAGTCGGGATGGAGCGGCAGCAACCATCCAGGGTCTTTCACGTAAACGCGGCTGGCCCGGTATCGCCCAGGCCGAGCCGGGTGAGTGCGGCGTCACCGCTACGCCAGATTTCGCTGCCACTGCACTCTGGCCACGACGTGTCGGGCACGAACACGTCGGGCTGGCTTGCCCGAAAGTTGAACGATCGTATAATTCCGCCTGACTCGCCCAGCGCGCTGCCGGGCGCCCCCCGACCACAACCGAGAACAAACAGCCATGTCTTCCTACCTCTGCGGACTCGACATCGGCGGCACCTTCACCGACTGCGTGCTGATCGATGACAACGGGCGCCTGACCATCTCCAAGGCCCCGTCGACGCCCGGCAACTTCGCCGACGGCGTGCTCGAGGCGCTGCGGCGCGCGGGCGAGCGCATCGGTCTCGAACTGCCGGCGCTGCTGCAGTCGATCACGATGCTCGCGCACGGCACCACCGCCGGCACGAACGCCATCATCCAGCGTCGCGGCGCGAAGGTGGGTTTGCTGACGACGCGCGGTCACAACGATGTCATCCACATCATGCGCGGTTCGCGCGGGTTGTCGGGCCAGGACATCAAGCTGATCGTGCACATCCCCGAGAGCAGCAAGCCCGATCCGATCATCCCGAAGCGGATGATTCGCGGCGTGTCCGAACGCATCGACTGCTTCGGCAAGGTCGTCGTCGAACTGAACGAGGATGAAGCGCGAGAGGCGATACGCGAACTGGTCGACGAGGGCGCCGAAGCACTCGCGATCTGCTTCCTGTGGTCCTTCCTCGAGCCGAAGCACGAGCGGCGCGTCAAGGAAATCGCGGCCGAGGTGGCGCCGAATCTGTACGTGACCTGCTCCTATGAACTCGCGCCGAAGTGGGGCGAGTACGAGCGCACCACGGCCGTTGCGCTGAACGCCTACATCGGCCCGCTGACGGTCAACTACGTGACGAACCTCGACCTTCGCCTGAAGGAGATGGGCTACAAGCCACCGCTGCAGATCACGCAGTGCGCCGGTGGCACGATCTCGGTGCGCAAGGCGCGCGAGGCACCGCTGCTGACGCTGGACTCCGGCCCCGTGTCGGGCGTGACGGGTTCGCTGTACCTCGGGCAGGTGATGAACGAGAAGAACATCATCACGACCGACATGGGCGGCACCTCGTTCGACGTCGGCGTGATCCACGAGGCGCAGGCCGTGGTGTCGTACAAGAGCCTCGTGCACCAGTACGAGTACTTCCTGCCGAAGGTCGACGTGCAGACCATGGGCACGGGCGGCGGCAGCAAAGTCTGGATCGACAAGACCACGCGCACCTTGCGCGTCGGCCCGCAGAGCGCCGGCGCGATGCCGGGCCCGATCTGCTACGGCCGCGGCGGCGAAGTGCCGACGACCACCGACGCCGACGTCGTGCTCGGCTACCTCGACGCCGAGAACTTCGCCGGGGGCACGATGAAACTCGACAAGGCCGGCGCTACACGTGGCCTGCAGGCGCTGGCGGACGAACTCGGCATGGGCCTGTACGAACTCGCGAGCGGTGTCGCGCAGATCGCCGAGTTCCAGATGGCGGACCTCGTGCGCAAGGCGACGATTCAGAAGGGTCTCGACCCGCGCGAGTTCGTGCTGTTCGCCTTCGGTGGCGCGGGGCCGGTGCACATGGCCGTGACCGCGCGCGAAGCCGGGATCAAACGCGTGATCGTGCCGCAGGGCGACACGGCCTCGACCTGGTGCGCGTTCGGCGCGGCCTCGGCCGACACACTGCACGTCAACGAGCAGGTGCGCATCATGTCCTCCCCGTTCGAGGTCGCAAAGATCAACGCCGTGCTCGGCGAACTCGCGGCAAAAGGCCGCGCGCAGCTCGAGGAAGACGGCATTGCCGCCGGCCAGCAGAAGTATCGCTACTCCATCGACATGCGTCACCGCGGCCAGATCAACGAGGTCGAGGTCGACCTCGACAAGGCGGAGCTCGCCGAAGGCGATCTCGACGATCTCCGCGCGCGCTTCGTGCGCCGCTACGAACAGCTCTACGGCCGCGGCGCGTCGCTGCCCGGTGCGCGGCTCGAGTGCGTGACCTTCCGCGTGCGCGCCAGCGCCGTGGCGCGCAAGCCGAGCCTCGTCGCCGCCGACACGCTGACGCGCGAGGTACCGGCCGACGCCCGCACCGGCGAGCGCCAGATCTACTGGGCTGAATGGAAGAAAATGGCGGCGAGCCCGATTTATGACGGCTACAAGCTGCTGCCGGGCAACGTCATCGACGGGCCCTGCGTGATCGAAACGACGACCACCTCCATCGTGGTCCATCCGGGGCAGCGCGTCGAAGTCGACGCCCTGCGCAATTTCGTCATCGACACCGACGCCCACGCGGCCTGAGAGGAATCCCCATGCCACGCATCAGTGAAATCACCGGCGTCGACTTCGACGGCGTCAACAATCCGTACGTGCCGCCGAAAGTGCTGCGCATCTCGCCGAAGCTGAAGCTGCACAGCGAGTGGGATCGCGAAGTCGATCCGATCACCTACGAGGTCGTCCGCCACAATCTCTGGCAGATCAACGAGGAGCATGGCGCGACGATCCAGCGCCTGTCGGGCTCGCCGGTCGCGATGTACGCGCTCGACCTGAACCCCTCGCTGCTGACCGAAGACGCCGAATTCGTCTATTTCGGTCCGTACATGCAGTACATGTCCGGCGTCACCGACACGCAGGTCAAATGGACGCTCGAGAACCGCAGCGACAATCCGGGGATCCGCGACGGCGACATGTTCCTCGCGAATGATCCCTGGGTCGGCGCCGCGCACCAGCAGGACGTGATGCTGCTGTGTCCGGTGTTCTGGGAAGGAGAACTGTTCTGCTGGGTCACGAACTGTCTGCACCAGTACGACATTGGCGGCATCACCCCCGGCAGCTTCTGCCCGTCGGCCGAGAGCGCGTATGACGAAGGCATCATGCTGCCGCCAATCAAGATCATCGAAGGCGGCGAGATTCGCCGCGACATCGAAGCGGTGTACCTGCGTGCGTCGCGCAAGCCGCAGCTCGTCGCGCTGGACTTCCGCGCGCAGATGGCCGGCAACACCACCGCGCGCAACCGCGTGCTGGAGCTGATTCGCCGCTACGGTCCGAAGACCGTCAAGGGCGTGATGAAGCAGATCATCGACAACTCGGAGAAGTCCTTCCTCGAGAAGATGACGCGCATCCCGGACGGCTACTGGCAGGACCGCACCTATATCGAAGCCTGCCGCCCCGGCGATCGCCGCACGCACCGCGTGCAGCTGCAGCTGCGCAAGGAGGGCAACAAGCTCGTCTTTACCAATGACGGCACGGCGGATCAGGAAGGCGCGATGAATGCGACCTACTCCGGCTGGCGCGGCGCGATCATGGTCGCGGTGACCGAACTGCTGTGCTGGGACCAGTACTTTGCAGTCGGCGGCGCGCTGCGCCACATCGAGTTCGACCCGGTGCCGGGTACGCTGAACTGCGCGAACTTCCCGGCGTCGGTGTCGACGGCGCCGATCCAGTCGATGGAGATCTCGCTGTACCCGGCCTACAACGTGCTGTCGAAGATGATTTATCCCGATGCCGAGATGCGCAAGGACATCATGTGCATCGGTGGCACCAGCCAGTGGCCCGCGACGTTGTTCCGCGGCATCGACCAGTGGGGCGAGCGCTACGGCTACCTGCTGATCGACCCGATCGGCGGCGCGATCGGCGCGTTCTCGCATGCCGACGGCATCAACACCGGCGGCCAGTCGCGCACGCCGATCTGCCAGCTGCCGAACATCGAGCACACCGAGCAGAGCTTCCCGATCCTCTTTCTCTACCGCAAGGAGCTGCCGGACTCCGGCGGCGCCGGCAAGTATCGCGGCGGGCTGTCGGCCGAGAGCTGCTTCATTCCGCACAACACCGCGAACATCGTCCAGGACACCCTGTCCTCCGGCAATTCGACACCGACGTCCTCCGGCATGATGGGCGGCTATCCGTCGACGACGAACGCCTACATGTTCTTCCGCAACACGGACATCCTGGAGCGCAACGGCGACTCCAGAATGATCGAGGACATCTCCGAAGTGACGGGCACGGAGGAAGTGCTCCAGCTGCGGCAGGAGAACTTCGTGCAGTACAAGTCTGACGTCTACGCCGTGCGCTGGACCGGCGGCGGTGGCTTCGGCGATCCGCTGGACCGCGCGCCGGAAGACATCGAGGCGGACCTGGAAGCCTACGCCATCACGCCGGCCGCGGCGCAGGACATCTATGGTGCCGTGCTCGATGCGAAAGGCCGCGTCGACGTGGCCGCGACGGCGCAGCGTCGGGCCGGGATCCGGGCCTCGATGGTCACCCGTCACGGCAACAAGGGCCGCGTGCGTGAAGGCACGCTGCTGTGCGAGGCAAGCGTGAATCTGAACGTGAAGCGCGACGACAACGGCGCGTACTGGGCCTGTGCAAAGTGCTCGACCGATCTGGGCCCGACCTCCGGCAACTACAAGGACGCCTGTTTTCGCGAGGACCTGCCGGTCTCCGCGTCGAACCCGCTGATTGGCGATCCCGCGCGCTTCATCGACGACGCCGTCGCCTTCCGCCGCTTCCACTGCCCGGGGTGCGGCGCGCAGATCGACAATGAAATCGCCGTGTCGCGCGATCCGGTGCTGGTCGACATTTCGGTCGTCACCGGCTGAGGGCAGACACGAGCTTGCAGGCGACCAGTCCGCGGACGACGGGTCAGGCCACAGGCCTGACCCGTCGCCCACGGGCGTGCGAACGGACTGCTGGTAGTCCTCTTCACAAACCCCGACGGCAGGCGTGCAGGTGTCTATACTCGATGGCGAGGCGCCATCGACGAACGACACACCAGAAGGGGAGAGCACGCATGACGCTATGTCCGATTGCCTTGATGGCCGGTTGCCGCAGTTGCCCGGCCGTGCAGGTCTGCCCGCTGAAGACCGTGCTCGGCGACTACAAGCCGGACGACAAGTCCGAGCCGCCGAAGCAGGACGGCAACCAGGGGCACTGATCCCCGGCGCAACTGCCCACACGAAAGCCCGTAGGTTGGGCTGACGCAGGAAGCCCAACATTCGGCGCCAGGTCAACGCGCCCGGCAGGCTCGTGTAGCCCGGGTGGAGCGCGCAGCGCGGAACCCGGGAGCGGCCTGTCGGACTCTGGAGATCCCGGGTTCCACTGCGTTGCACCCGGGCACCCTCGGGTTTTCCTGAGGCCGGGTGAGGCCTGTCCCTCATGGCCGTTGCTGTGAAAGTGCATTGTCCGGCGCTCTTTGAGTGCCCGGTCGTAGAGCGAGCACGACCTCTCGTAGCCCGGATGAAGCGCAGCGCAATCCGGGATCGCGGCGGCGGCGCCGCTCATCCCCGGCACCAGCGCCACGCGCTCAGGCTGCCGCGGTTCAACGCCGTGCAACTCGGGATCCCGGATTCTTCGATGCTGCACCCTGGCTACGAGCGCGTAGCCGATTCGGCGTCAACGCAGCTGATATGTCCAACCGAGCAACGCATTGATCAGCTGGCTGCCGCCGCCGTGGTTTGCAGTCGGGTGATTGACGAGCAGCGTGACCACATAGGTCTTGCCGCTCGCCGCGAGCACATAGCCGGCCACGGCGGCGACATCGTTCAGATGTCCGGTCTTCAGATGCATGCGCCCGCTTTCCGGCGCTTGTCGAAAGCGATTGCGCATCGTGCCGTCGAGGCCGGACAGCGCCAGCGATGCCAGAAACTCCGGCATGTAGGGGCTGCGATGCGCATGCAGCAGCAGACTCGACATCGTGCGCGCGCTGATTCGCGTGATGCGTGACAGCCCGGAGCCGTTCTCCAGGACGAGACCGTCCGCCGGCACCTGCGCTTTCGACAGGTAAGCCTTGACGACCGCGGCGCCGAACTCGGGCTTCAGCGGTGGCGGAAAGGACTCGGCGGCGAGCGCGTACAGCAGCGCGTCCGCCATCACGTTGTTGCTCCACTTGTTCAGCGGCCGGATGATTTCGGCGAGCGGTGGCGAGTACCACACCGCGAATGGACGCTGCCCGGCCGGCATCACCCCGCGCGCGACGCCGCCGTCGAGCGTCCCGCCCCAGTGCGCCCACACCGACTTGAACATCCCGTACGCGTAGCTGGCCGGCTGCATCGCCGTGCGCGGCAGGCTCTGCTCGCCACAGCCGCTCGGATAGTTGCCGCTGAACACCACGCGATCCGGGTTCGCCGGGTCCGGGATCGACATCTTCACCGCCGCGAGCACGCCGCGGCATTTGGCACGCACGAGGGCGAGCTGGTTGACGATCTGCAGGTTCGGCAGGCTCGGGTTCGATTTGATCAGCACGCCGCCGCCGTCGGCGCGCGGCGCAAACGTGAAGGTGAAGGCCTTGAAGTTCACCATCAGCGCGTTCGGTTGCACGTTGTAGAGTCGCAGCGGCTGGCCGTCGAAGCTGCCGGCATCGCGCCCGTGCGGCGCGTAGTGGCTGTCATCGATCACGAGCTGCCCGTTGACCCGCTGCAGGCCGCGGCGACGCAGCTCGCCGGCGAACTTCCACAGCTCCTCTTCGACGAGGTAAGGATCGCCGTAGCCTTTCAGCAGCAGATCGCCGTCCAGCACGCCATCGTTGATCGGGCCCAGCGCGTAGGCTTCGGTGCGGAAGCGGTGGGTTGGTCCGAGCACGTCGAGCGCAACGAAGGTCGTCATCAACTTGATCGTCGACGCCGGATTGCGCGGAGTGTCGACGTTGACCGCGAGCACCGGCTGGCGCGCGCCGACCTCCTGCACGACCACGCTGACCGCACTCTCGGGCAGGTTGTTGCCACGCAGGATGCGATCCATCGGGGCAGGCAGGGCGGCGTCGGCCGACAGCGCGGCGAAGCAGGTCAGCGCGAGCATCGCGCCAGCGGCGCGCACGCGAATTTTCAACATGGGGGCAGCAGTTCCACGCCAGCGAACGAAGGAGTCATGCCGCCGCTAGTGTAGAGCAGCAACCCGCCTGCGCAAGCGTGATCTGGCAGGCGTCCATCGCCCCTGCAGCGGGGCGATGAGGAGCCTGGGTTTCGCACTACGCGCGCGTCACCCGGCAAGCGCCTTGTATCGGCCCTCAGCCGTTCGCCGTCAGCATCTCCGCCGTGTTGCCACCCTGCAGTCGGGCCAGCAGCCTTTCCATCGACAGCACGAGCAGCGGTGAAGTCTGGTTGCCGTCGCCGCCCAGGGGCACCACGAGGCCCTCGAGCAGCTGCATCATTGCGTGGCCGACGAAGGGCACCGCCTGGAGGCTCGCGCTGGCGATGTCGGGAATTTCGCCGAGCGCGTCGACGAGGATGCCGAACGCCGCCGCATCGGGTGCTGCACGCAGCACCACCACCTGCGCGCCACCCGGCCGCCCGGCAGCGCCGCCGCGCAGCTCGGCGAGTTCGTAGACGGGCAGCGTGCCGTTGCGCCAGGTCGTCATGCCTGCGACCTGGCCGCCGGTGCCGGGCACGCCGATGACGCCGCTGCCGTCGATCGCTTCCTCGACGTAGCGGCTCGGCAGCCCATACAGACTGTCGCCGATCGCGAAACTCGCGAGCTCAACGCGCTCGGCCCCCGGGGCCGGTGTCGGCCACGCCTGGGCGGCCACGGCGCGGGCGGGCGCGCTGCCCGCCGCGACTGCGCCTTCCAGCAGCGGGACATAGACCAGTGCGAGCACTTCGTTGCGATAGGCGTCGGACGCTGACTTGTACTCACGATAGCCGGCCGACACCCGCGCGCCGACCGCGTAGTGGCCGCCACGAAAGGGCAGCATCATCGACAGCTGCTCGCCGGCGCCCAGGGCCGCCATCCGCTCGTCGAGTGCCAGGTGCGTGCCGGGCGGGAGATCGGCGTCGGTGCTCGCGATGACGAGGCCGTCGCGCTGCACGAACAGGCCGAGACAGCCCTCGCGCAGCCTGCCTTCGTGATCGCGCGGGAGCGAGTCGGCGAGCATCGAGCGGAACTGCGGCTCGCTGTCGAACACGATGGCCACGCCGCCGACCGTCCCCGCGCCTCCGGTGCCGCGCACGGCGGCGCAATACACGTAGGTGGGTCTGCCGCCGTACAGGGCGCTCGCCTCGAAGGCCGACACGCAGTAATCCTGCGTGCTGCGCAGCGCCAGTGTCTGCGTGACCCAGTCGGCCTCGAGGCGCGTGCCGAGCAGATGCCGCTGGCTGTCGTTCGACACCGCGCGCACGCGCCCTTCGCGGTCGAACAGCAGCAGATCCGTGTACACGGTATACAGCCGATTGATCGCCGACAGCACCGCGCACATCTGATCGGCCTGTGCGTCGGCGTCCGCGCCGCGCGACAGCGCAGCGCCGAACAGGCTGGTCAGCGCCCACCAGCGGCAGTCGTTCGCGCGCTCGTACAGGTTACGGTCCATGATGTCGATCGCCAGCGCGGCCTGCGCGCCGCAGTCGCGCAGCAGCGAGGACACGACCGTCTCGTTCAGGTGCCGGATCGAGCGCCCGAACACATCGCGTGTGCGGCCGCCAATCCTGCCGATTTCCCACAGCAGGGTTTTCGAGAACGCATTGCCGGCGGCCAGCCGGCTCTGCGCGACATTGCCGTTCCACACCGCGCGGTTCAGCTCGGCCTGGATGCGCCCGGCCTGCGTCGGGATGTCGCGCAGCTCGGCCGCGAAAAGGCGTTCGCTCTGCAGCAGCGCCGCGAGCAGATGCGGCGCGAGTTCGTGCAGCATGGCCACACCGTCGACGTCGTAGGCGTGCTCGATCGGCACCATCACGTGGCCGCGCCAGCCGGGCCCGGCGTAGCCCTGGTAGCCCGCGGTCGCGCGTGTCGCCGCGGCGTATTCGCGGCCTGCAAAGCGCAGTGGCCGCGCATCGCCATGCGCCAGGTCCTCGATGCGCGCGCCGACGGGGACCTGGCCGGGATCGCTGCTCGCGATCACGCGGTGGTCGGCGTCGAGCAACGTGATGACCGTCCAGTCCTGCGCATCGCTCAGATTGCCGAAGATGCGGCTGCACTCGTTGTCGAGCCGGAAGCACAGGCACAGCACGCCGACGGCACGCCGTCCGTCCGGCGCCATCACGCGGTACGAATACAGCAGCACGGGGCCCGCACCGGGCTTCAGATCGCTCGGGCGATAGGTTTCGACATAGGCCTCTTCGGTGACGAGTGCAGCGTGGATCAGGGGATCGGTGCTCGTGCTGACCGGCAGGCTGTCGTCGAGCTGGGCGAGCACGCGGCCGTCGGGCGCGAGCAGGATGATGTCGTGATAGACGGAATACTTGCGCACGTATTCGTTCATGCGCATCAGCACGCCACCGCGCGCGGCGGCGATATCGTCGTCGCTCATCTGCGCCGCGCGCTCGGCGAATGCGCAGAGATCGCTGTCCATCGCGAGAAAGCCGATATCGGCGGTGCGCTCGAACAGGTTGCGCACCAGGATGTCGATGGCCACCTGTGCGCGGAAGCCGATGTCGATCGCGGTCTTGTGCTTGAGTTCCGCGGCAAGACTGCCGAGTAGCCGTGAGGACAGCGCCTCGAAGCCGGCGCGCGTGCCGTTGATCTCGATGCCCGTGCCCGACATCTCGCTCAGCAGGGCGAGGTTGTCCCACACGGCCTGCAGGTTCACGAGCGCTTCGCGATACTCCTCGACCTGATCCATGTGCCGGATGAACGCCACGAGCTCCTGCGCGAGCTCAACGCCTTTGTACACAGCCATCGATGTGACCCCGTCAGCCTGATGAATTGCGGTGTTCTTCGTTCGTATTGCGCATCGACGAAAATACGGTGCGCCGCCCGATCGATGGCGTCCTGACCGCCGATTCCTTGAACGGTCGCGCGGGACGCACCGCACCGGCGCGCCCTTTTGCGCAGGCTTGGTGCAAACGCCGAAAAGCCGCGATTCGAAAGCGCTGGCATCGCTATGCCGGGCCGGGGAAGCGGATGCAGTCGCGTTGAAGACCCCGGGTTCTCTCAGCACGACACGCGCATCCGGCACCGCGTGACCTGACGCCTCAGAACAGATCCCCCTGCCCGTGCCGGTCATACACCAGCCGCTCGCCGTCGACGCGCAGCGACGGATGCGGCGTGTGCGGCTGCAGGCTGCCGTCGGCGCGGATGTGCGACACGGGCTGCCCGCGTACCGTCAGCACGTCCGCGATGAACTGACGGTGGCAATGGACGTGGTCTGCCTCTGCACACATCACGGCGAGCCGATGGCGGTCGGCCGCGACGATGAGCCTGTCGATGGCGTCGACGAAGTCCGCGTCAGCGAGATGCGCGGCGTAGGCGCGAAACGCCGGTTCCGCCAGAGCCGTGTGGATGGAGGGCTCGCGCACCTCGCGCAGGCCGCCGAGCGGCTGGCCCAGCCAGCGATAGCGGATGCCGTGCGCGGCGAGGGCGGTGTCCAGTGCTTCGCGGTTGAATTGCGGATGCCGGCGCGAGTAGGGCGCGGCGCGCACGTCGACCAGCAGCGTGATCCGGTGTGCCGCCAGCAGCGCCGCGAACGTCTGGAGGTCGTGCCTGCTGTGGCCGATGGTGAAGAGAGCCGTCATCGTCTTCTGGCGTGTTGCTGAGCAGGCGTTTATTGTCGTCGAAAACCGCGCCCGCGTAAGGAGAGCCACATGCGCCACATCACCGTCGCCGCCACCCAGATGGCCTGCAGCTGGGATCTCGAGGCCAATATCGCCAACGCGACGCGCCTCGTGCGACAGGCGCGCGAGGCCGGCGCCGATCTCGTGTTGCTGCAGGAGCTGTTCGAGACGCCGTACTTCTGCCAGGACCAGGACGCCGCGCACTTCAGCCTCGCGCACGAGGTGGGTACCAGCCCGCTGCTCTCCAGGCTGCGCGAAGTCGCGCGTGAGCTGAACGTGGTGCTGCCGGTCAGCTTCTTCGAGCGCAGCGGCAACTGTTACTTCAACTCGCTCGTGATGATCGACGCCGACGGCAGCCAGCTCGGCGTCTATCGCAAATCGCACATTCCGCAGGGCCCGGGCTACGAGGAAAAGTTCTACTTCACGCCCGGCGACACCGGCTTCCGTGTGTGGCATACGCGGGTGGGCGTGGTGGGTGTTGCGATCTGCTGGGACCAGTGGTTCCCGGAAGCCGCGCGCGCGATGGCGCTGATGGGCGCGGAGATCCTCTGTTATCCCACCGCCATCGGTTCCGAACCACAGGATCCGACGCTCGATTCGCAGCCGCACTGGCAGCGCGTGATGCAGGGCCACGCGGCGGCCAACATGCTGCCGGTGGTGGCGTCGAACCGCACCGGCGTCGAACGCGGCGAGCGCGGCGAGCTGCGTTTCTACGGCAGCTCCTTCATCGCCGACGTGACGGGTGAGATCGTCGCCGGCGCCGCGCGCGACGGCGAGGCCGTGCTGACCGCGCGCTTCGATCTCGACGACTGCCACGCGCGCCGCTCGGCATGGGGGCTGTTCCGCGATCGTCGCCCCGATCTCTACGAGCGCCTGCTCGGCCACTGACGCACTGCACACCTGTATTCGCGGGTATTGCAGGCCCCGGTGCGGTGGTAGCATTCAGCGACTGTCGACATCGATGCGCGACCTGCCGGCGCTGCCCGGCGGCGTCGCGCGCCACCCAGGGGAGAACTGCATGGCTGTGCGTAAGACCAAGCCCGCATCGCGCCTGCCGCAAGGCTTCACGGCGCTCGAATGCTGGCTCGACGACTGGGTGCTCGCGGATTCCACCGCGCGCCACGAAAAAAGACTGAACACCCCACTGGCCGAGACGCGCGCATTCTACGATGCGATGCTGCCGCAGGCCGAAGCGGTGCTCGCGTATCTGTCGACCCGTGAACTCGGGGCACTCGACGCGAACGACGAGCGTCTGCTGAAACTGATGCTGTCGCTCGCCGAAATCGGCCCCGCGATTGAATGGTACGGCACCGGCAACTACCCGGACGCCTTCGATGCGCGCCGCTTTCCGCTGATCGTCACCCTGTCCGACACCGCTGCACAGGTGCAAGCCCCATGAATGAGAAAGTCACCCTCACGCCGGCCAACCTCACGCTGCGCCACCCCGAACTCGGCACGGGCCCCGTGCCGGCCGACGCCTACTGGAAGCCCGAGTGGTATCAGCGCGAACTCGACGCCATCTTCAAGCGCGCATGGATGTGCGTGGGCCGCGTCGAGCAGGCCGCAAAACCCGGCGACTTCTTCCAGAAGCCGATCCCGACGTTCAACTTCAACGTGATCGTCGCGCGCGGCAAGGACAAGCAGCTCCGCGCGTTCTACAACGTGTGCCAGCATCGCGGCAACCACATCGAACTGCGCGACCACGGCCACTGCGTGGCGTTCACCTGCCCGTTTCACGGCTGGACCTACGGGCTCGATGGCAAGCTCGTCGGCGTGCCCGATCAGAAGGCCTTCTTCGACCTCGACAAGGACAAGCTGCGGCTCAAGGAGCTGCCGCTCGATATCTGGGAGGGCTTCATCTTCGTGAACCTGTCGCCCGAGCCGCCGATGACGCTCAAGGAGTTCCTCGGTGACCATGGCAGGGATCTCGAGGGCTATCCGTTCGAACGCGGCACCGCGATTTTCGAATACGAGGGTACGTTCAACTGCAACTGGAAGTGCATGGTCGACTCGTTCTGCGAGACCTACCACGTGCCCGTGCTGCACCGGCATTCGGTCAAGGACACGCTGGCAGGCCCCGACAACCCGCACGGCCGGCTGATCGACATCCGCTTGAAGGGCCCCCACCGCACGCAGTCCGTGTGGGGCAACATGGCCTATCAGCCCAACCCCGTGCAGGGTCTTGCGTTCCGCAACGCGCCGGGGCCGTCGGTGACGAGCGGGGCGGTCGATGAGTCGACGAAGCTGCCGAAAGGCCTGAACGAGACGCGCGCGCCGAACTGGTCGATCGATGTCACAGTGTTCTTCCCGAACTGGATCATCGTGATGGGCAGCGGCATGTACTTCACGCACCAGATGTGGCCGCTGTCCGAGAACAAAGTGGTGTGGCAGATGCGCGGCTACATGCGTCCGGCGACGACCGCCGCGCAGCGCTTCGGCCAGGAGAACTCGATGGTCGAACTGCGCGATGCGGTGCTCGAAGACTGCAACACGCTGGAGCGCATCCAGTCCTCGCTCGACCAGGGCCTGATCACCGAGTTCATTTTCCACGATCACGAACTTGCGCTGCGCCACCAGTACCACGTGGTGCAGCAGTGGGTGAAGGACTACGAGAAGGGCCTGAAGAAGGCGAAGAAGGCTGCCAAGAAGGGCGCCGGCAAAAAGAACTAACGGACAGGGGAGTGAGCATGAGAGTAATCAGCTTGGCGGCGCTGGCCGTCGGCATCCTTGCGTGCGCCGCGCACGCTGAGACCGTCGTCGACGACAAGGCCCTTGCGGACGAACAGCAGGGCGACAACTGGCTCGGCTACGGCCGCACACATTCGGAACAGCGCTACAGCCCGCTCGATCAGATCAACAGCGGCAACGTCGCCAAGCTCGGCGTCGACTGGGTGCTCGAACTGCCGAAGGATCGCTCGCTGATCGCCACCCCGCTCGTCGTCGACGGCGTGATGTACTTCAACGGCAGCTTCAGTGTGACGCGCGCGGTCGATGCGAAGACCGGCAAGGTGCTGTGGGAGTACGACCCGAAGGTCATCGAACACGCCGGAGACCGCTTCCGTATCATGTGGGACTGGAACCGAGGTATCGCCTACTGGAAGGGCAAGGTGCTGGTGCCAACCGTCGACGGCCGGCTCATCGCGGTCGATGCGAAGACCGGCAAGGAACTGTGGAGCGCGCAGACCTTCGATCCGAAGGACGCGCTGTTCATCTCCGGCGCCCCGCGCGTGTTCCGCGACAAGGTGATCATCGGCAACGGCGGCACCGAGTGGGGGCCGGCGCGCGGCTTCGTCACCGCCTACGACGTCGAGACCGGCAAGGAGGCATGGCGCTTCTACACCGTGCCCGGCAACCCGGCGGACGGCTTCGAGAACAAGACCATGGAGATGGCCGCGAAGACCTGGACCGGCGAATGGTGGAAGCACGGCGGCGGTGGCACCGTGTGGCACGGCATGACCTACGATCCCGAGTTCAACCGCGTGTACATCGGCACCGGCAACGGCTCTCCGTGGAACCAGAAGATGCGCAGCCCTGACGGCGGCGACAACCTGTTCCTGTGTTCGATAGTCGCGGTCGACGCCGACACCGGCGAGTACGTGTGGCACTACCAGACCACCCCCGGCGAAACCTGGGACTACAACTCGAACATGGATATCGTGCTCGCCGATCTGGCGATCGACGGCAAGCCGGTGAAAGCGCTGATGCACGCGCCGAAGAACGGCTTCTTCTACGTGATCGATCGCAGCACCGGCAAGCTCGTGTCGGCCGAGAAATTCGGCAAGGTCGACTGGGCCACGCACATCGACATGCAGACCGGCCGCCCCGTCGAGCGTGAAGGCGCACGCTATGAAGACGGCGAGGAACTCGTGTGGCCCGGTCCCTTCGGCACGCACAACTGGCCGGCGATGTCTTTCAACCGCGATACCGGCTACGTGTACATCCCGTCGATTGAAATGGCCGGTTTCTACAGCGACAAGTACACGAAACCCAAAGCCTGGAAGTCGCCGAACTACAAATTCGACCCCGGCGTCGACTTCCTGCGCCAGGACGGCCCGGCCGACTGGGGCTCGTCGGCGCTGCGCGCGTGGGACCCGGTGAACCAGAAGCTCATCTGGGAAGTGCCGACGCCCGGTGTGTGGAACGCAGGCACCGTCACCACGAAAGGCAGGCTCGTGTTCCAGGGCCGCTCCGACGGCGTGCTCGTCGCCTACGACGCAACCAACGGCAAGCCGCTGTGGGAACAGGCGCTGGGCTTGGGCCTATCCGCACCGCCCGTGACCTACGCGGTCGACGGCAAGCAGTACATCGCGCAACTCGTCGGCTGGGGTGGTTCGATGACCGCGACCGGCGGTTCGATGTCCGCTCAGCACGGCTGGAGCTATCGCGCGCAACCGCGCCGGCTCGTCGTGTTCTCGCTCGACGGCAAAGGCGCGGTGCCCACCATGCCGCCGCCGGTCTTCGCACAGCCGCTGAAGGAACCCGAGTTTGTCGTCTTCGATGAACTCGCCGAACGCGGCAGCTTCGTGTGGTCCCAGTCCTGCGGCATGTGCCACGGCCCCGCCGGCACCGCCGGCGGTTATGCGCCGGATCTGCGGGCGTCCGCCGTCATGCTGAACGACAAGGCGCTGCACCAGGTGGTGTTCGAAGGCACGCGGCGCGAACTCGGCATGCCGAACTTCAAGGACATCAACGCCGAGGATCTGAAGGCCGTGCAGCACTTCATTCGCAAGGAAGCGCGCAAGGACGGGTTGGCGCCGCAGTAGAGACCGATGATGGGCGGAGGCGCGGTCGAACGGCTGCGTCGCCGCCTGCGGCGAGTTGATGCATCGATGCCGGGAGATTGGCATTTCAATTCGGGCGAACCCTCAATCCCCGGCCGTGGCCGTCTGGCGCGCAATCAGCACAGGTGCTTGAGAATGAATGGAGTCATGAACAGGCTGATCCCGCTCGTCTTCGCTGCCATCACGTTCAGTGCTGTGAATGCAGGGGCCGCCAGCTTTCGCTTCGAGCAGGCCGGATTCGACGAAGGCGCGCAGCTGATCGGCGAGTTCTCCGGCACGGACGCCAACGGCGATCATCGACTGACCGTCGAGACGCTCCCAGGCGGCTTGACGGGAAGTGGCCCCCCCGCCGTCATCGACAACGAACTCGACCTGCTGACGGTCCGGTTCACCGGAAATTCCGCGGTAGGCGCGTTCACGCTCGACCTGTCGGCGGTACTGCAGACGCAGTTCGGAATCCCGTGCTGCGGGCCCGGCGAGTCCTACGCGTTCTACTTCGACCTGACTGACACCCTGCATCTCGAGTTCGTCGCGATGTCAGCCAGTGAAGTCATCATGCTCGTCAACGAGAGTGCGTTCGGGACCTTCGCGCTGGCGGGCGAAGCCTGCAGTTTCGTCAACGGGGGAGGCGGTTGCGCTTCCAGTAGCGGCGCGCCCTATGCGCCCCAGATCAGTGCCGTGCCCGTCCCGTCGCCGCTCCTGCTGCTGTTGTCAGCTGTTGGTGCCCTGTATGTCAGGGCGGAAAAAGGCGCGCGGAAGCGTTGTTTCGGTGAACGGAAGCTGGTCGCCGCGATACTCGACTGACAGTTATTCGGAAGCATGCCCGAACCCTCGCGCGAGCGGGTGTCGGGCTTCCCTTCGTCAGCCCAACCTACGTCCGCGCCGCGGGTTGACGGCAGGTCCGTCCTCCTCTCTCTGCAAGCAGCGGGGCCGTGCAGCCGACCGGCGCAACCGTGACTTGCGTCTTGAGCGCGACTATTCCAGGTACGCATACCCCGCCAACTCCGTCTCGTAGAAGCGCTTCAAGGCCTGGCTTTCCGCCACCGTCATGCGTCCCGCCCGGATCGCACGCTCGCAGTCGCGGGCCAGCGCGGGTGACAGTGCGGCGACGTCGTACTCCATGTAGCTGAGCACCTGGCTCGCCGAGTCACCCTTGACGATCTCCTCGATCCACCAGCCGCCTTCGTCGTGCAGGCGGATGTGCACGACATGTGTGTCGCCGAACAGGTTGTGCAAATCACCCAGCGTTTCCTGGTAGGCGCCGACGAGGAACGCGGCGAGGTAATACTCTTTGCCCGGTTCGAGCGCGTGGAGCTCGAGTGTGCGTTTTACGTCGCGGCGCGACACGAAGCGGTCGACCTTGCCGTCGGAGTCGCAGGTGATGTCGGCGAGCACGGCGCTGCGCGTCGGCCGTTCGTCGAGCCGGTGGATGGGCATGATCGGAAACAGCTGATCGATGGCCCAGCTGTCGGGCAGGGACTGGAAGATGGAGACATTGCAGAACAGGATGTCCGCGAGCAGCCCGTCCAGATCCTCGAGTTCCTCGGGCAGGCTTTCGAGCGCCGCCGCCACCTTGCGGATGCGCGCGCAGATGGCCCAGAACAGGCGCTCGGCGAGGCCGCGCTGCACGAGGCTCAGCAGGCCGAGGTTGAACATCTGCAGCGCCTGCTCGCGACCGGTCAGTGCATCGTGATAGCACTCGACGAGGCGTCGCTCGCTGATCTCGCGGTATGCGACGATCAGGTCCTGAATCGGTTGCGGCAGATCCTTCTGCACGGCCTGGTCGATGTCCGGCACTTCGAAGCGGTCGAACACCGTCGAGCCCAGCGTGTTGAACACCAGCACGCTGTGATGCGCCGCGATCGCGCGCCCGGACTCGCTGACGATCATCGGATGGTCGATGCCACGCGCGTCGCACACGCTGCCGATTCGGTACACCACGTCGTTCGCGTATTCGCGCAGCGTGTAGTTGATCGACGAGCTGAAGTTGGTCCCGCTGCCGTCGTAGTCAACGCCGAGGCCGCCGCCGATGTCGATATAGCGCAGCCCCGCGCCCAGTCCCTTCAGCTCGGCGTACACGTGCGCGAGCTCATTGATGGCCGCCTTCACGCGCCGGATGTCCTGCAGCTGGCTGCCGGGGTGGCAGTGCACGAGTTCGAGGCAATCGAGCATGTCGCGCGCGCGCAGCGTTTCGACAGCGTCGAGGATCTCGGACACGAACAGCCCGAATTTCGACTTCTCGCCCGCCGAATCGCGCCAGCGGCCCGAGCCTTCGCTGGCGAGCTTCACCCGCACGCCGATGTGCGGGCGTACGTTGTACTTCTCGGCGTACTCGAGAATCAGCCCCAGCTCGGCATAGTTCTCGACCACCGGGATGATGCGACGCCCGAGCTTGGTCGCGAGGATCACGGCCTCGATGTAACTCGCGTCCTTAAAACCGTTGCAGACGATCATGCGGTCGCCACAGTCTTCGCTCATTGCGATCACGGCGAGCAGTTCGGGCTTCGAGCCAGCCTCCAGACCGAAGCCGAACTCTTCGCCGTAGCGAAAGACTTCTTCGACAACGAGGCGCTGCTGGTTCACCTTGATCGGGAACACCGCCGCGTAGCTGTTCCGATAGCCGTTCTCGGTGATCGCGTCCGCGAAGGCGTCGTTCAGATGACGCAGGCGATGGGCCAGGATGTCCGAGAAGCGCACGACCACGGGCGTCGTCAAATCCCGCTCTTTCAGCCCCTGCACGATCTCGTGGAGGTCGATCTCGCGCTCGTCGCAGGGCCGCACCACGACGTGGCCGGCGGCGTTGATGCCGAAATAGCCTTTGCCCCAGGCATGGATGTCGTAGAGGTCGGCCGAGTCCTCGACTCGCCAGCTGCCGCCGGCGTGGCGCCGCTGCCGGGGTTTTTCTTCGGTGGTGGCGGGGTGCTGTTCGTTCATCACGTTCTCACGCTCAAATTAAGAAGATTGGCATGCGCAATTTGCATGCGTTTCGCGCGCCGCGTGCATCTTCGGCCCTTGCATGCGCCGTGACAACCGGCAGGGCGGCAGATCGGTGATCTGGTTACCAGGCTGCCAGCGGTCAGCCTTTGGGATACCCAACTTTTGAACCTGTTTTGGGCGTCCACGGAGTAGGGGCTTCAGCGCACAGTTCGCCGGGCACTGCGACGTCAACTCGTCATGGCCCAGCGCCGCGATTCACCCACAGGGTCATAAATTTGCTGGAGAAGGGTCTGCTGGCGGGCGAGTGCGCTGGAGGGAGGTTGTCACCTGCGGCCGGGGCTTGCGACATTACCCGGCAGTACGCGCCCGTGTGAGGTCTGTCGTACCGGTGAAGGACACCTCCTTCGATGTCGTCCGAACTGCTGCGTCAGATTTCACCGAAGAAGCGCTGACGCGCGATTTCATCGGTGGCAGCGTCTGGCCCCATGCCGAACAGGTCCGGGATTCGATTCAGATCTGACTCAATGCGGGGCAGCGCGCGGGCCCGAACGATGTCTGCTTCGTGGCCGGTCGACAGGAACAGCGTTCGATACCACTGTTCCAGCGTGTGCACCTGCATAAAATCCCGATGCTGGGCTTCCGCATAGCGGTGTCCGGCGTTCTCCCATTCGTCGCTGGCGAGCAGTTGATCGCGCAGCAGCCGCGCTCCGCGAAGGGTAAGTGCCATGCCTTGTCCAAAGGATGGATCGCAGGTCGCAGCAGCATCTCCGAGGAGCGCAATGCCATTGGCATACGGATGCTCGACCCAGCAGTCCGCGCTGGCGAAACTCGCCATCGGGCCAACCATCCGTGAGCGCTTGTATGTTGAACGAGGTACGCCGGTGCGCACGCTCTCGTCGATAAACAGCGGGAGATCGTGTGATTTCAACAGGCGGTGGCCGGCACTGCGTGGGTGGCCCAGGTAGGCACGTATCTGCCCATTGCCCACGTTGCAGAGAACCGCCTCCTGGCCTATCGACGGGTTCATCACGCCGAGCCATGCGTCTTCAGATATTTCGACATCGGCCAGCAGAACGCCAGTGAACACTCGATCATCCGAATCGCGACGTACATCGAAGCCGCCCCATTTACGCGCTGGTGAATTACGACCGTCAGCTGCGACTACCAGTCTTGCCTCGATTTCGCTGGTCCAGGAGTCCTGCTCGACAGTCACGACTGGTCGGACACCGCCACGCAAGCCTCGAACCGCCGCGCCCCGCCTGACTTCGGCACCACAGGATTTGGCGGTGCTGATCAGCATCTCCTGCATCACGGGATGATGGACGCTGAACAGGGGCGAGCCGTGCGGCGTCGTGGCGGGGAAATCACGGCGCGTGAGCAGGCGATCGCCGATGTAGATGTCCCAGTACGGCACTTCGAGCCCACAGGCTTCTCGCAGCTGTTCATAGATCCCAAGTGCCTTGGCTTCCGGCACTCCCCAGGCATGCATCCCTTCGCCCCTCACGCGGTCCCGGAAGTGTCGTTCACGTTCGAGGATGACCACCTGCAATCCCGCTCTGGCCAGTGCGCAGCCGAGCGCCGAGCCGCCCATCCCGCCTCCAATAATCGCAACATCGTAACGTAACCGGGTCATCGTTGAACCTTTCTTCAGATCAGGCACGGGTGAAGCAGGGGACAGGTGCGCCGCGCCGTTCGACACACCCGCCCCAAGCCAGCGGGAACGTTGCGGCTGGTCAGTCGGTCCCGCTCAGCCGATTGGTTTCAGCGTCCCGGCCCAGGTCCGGGTCGACTGGTCTGCCACGGCGTCAAGCGCCATGTTGACCGGCGTGTCGCCCACCATCAGCGTCCCTGCACCTGTCGTGTGCCAACGCGTGGGGCCAACTGCTTCGAACATGCCGCGTGCGCTGCCTGTCACGATTTTGCCGTCCGGCGGAAAAGCGTACGCGTGATACTCCCAGGTACCCTTGGCGTGGCCTGCCGGTGCGTACGTCACCGTTCCGTGGAACGGGCCGAACTCCTTCGAACTACCTTCGACGTTGGTGTGTCCGACGAGGCTGCCTGCCGGCCCCGGTGTCACGGTGACTGATGTCATGGTTGCTGTGAATTCGACGATGCCCTCGTTCTTGCTCATACGCTTACTCCCCTGGTGATGTTGTCGGCATGACTGGCTGCCGTGCTGTTCTGCAGCGATCAGCAGCTTTTCGTTTGCTAGCCGGGCAACTGCCCGGAAGCGCTGCCTATACTAGGTAGGGGGGCAGGAAGAAATCCTAATGAGAACCTCAAAAATTTCTCAAATCGACGATGAACGCTGAACGTCCGTTGCGCCCGGTGGCGTTTCCACCTTTCAGGCTCGACCCGGATGCTGCAGTGCTTTATCGGGGCCAGCGCGTGGTCGATCTCCGCCCGAAGGCCTTTGCGTTGCTGCGACAGCTCGTCACCAATGCCGGCACGCTGCTCACCAAAGACGCCCTGCTCGAATCGATCTGGCCTAACCGGATTGTCAGCGAGGGCGGGTTGACCGAACTCGTTCGAGAGCTTCGCAAAGCACTCGGCGACGATGCCAGGACACCCGCCTTCATCGAAACCGTACACGGTCGCGGCTATCGCTTCATCGCGTCGCCGAATCTGGCGGAGCCCACAGAGGCTTTCGTGGCGCCGGCCTGCGCAGAGGAGTCGGCCACGGTGCCATTCGTAGGTAGGGATGGCGAACTACGCTTCCTTCATCGCAGACTGGCGCTTGCCGCGAGCGGTAATCGGCAACTCGTATTCGTGACGGGTGAACCTGGGATCGGAAAGACGTCGCTGCTGGAAGCGTTTCGCAGACATTCTGCTCTAGACGCTTTGCCGTCCGGCTCGAACGTTCCTTGGATGGTCCGTGGTCAATGCATTGAGCAGTACGGGGCAGGTGAGGCCTATCTCCCGATACTTGATGCATTGGGACGGCTTTCACGGGTGGCAGGCGAGGAGGTCGTGAATACCCTGAGTCAATACGCACCGACTTGGCTCGATCAACTGCCGGCATTGCAGCGCGCGCGGGAGCGCCATAGACCTGCGTCACAAGTCATGGGCACGACGCGCGAGCGAATGATGCGCGAAATGTCGGAAGCGCTAGAGGCCTTGACTGTTGCCCATCCACTCGTGCTGGTGCTTGAAGATCTGCACTGGAGCGACTACTCGACGCTGGATCTGATCTCGTTCGTGGCGCAACGCGAAGAACACGCACGCTTGATGATTATTGGCACATACAGACCAGAAGAAGTGTACGTGCGCGAACATCCATTGAAAGCCGTGAAACAGGAACTTCAGGCACGGGGGCAGTGCGTCGAACTGACACTGCCGTGCCTGTCGCAAGCGACAGTGGCGGAATACCTGAGGCAACGATTCGGAAATGCGCACTCTGTCCCGGCAACGGACCAATTGGCACCCGTGGTGCATCGAAGAACGGATGGTCACCCGCTTTTCATGGTCAACGTCGTCGATTACGTAGCAGCGCAAGCATTCGCCGGGTTGCCCGAGTCGGTCGATCAAAGCATACCGGACAGTGTCCGCCAGATGATTGAGAAGCAGATTGACCGACTCTGTCTCGATGAGCAAACGCTTCTTGAAGCGGCCAGCGTGGCCGGAGTCGACTTCTCGGCCGCATCGGTAGCCGCCGGACTTGCGGCCACCGATGCTGATGCTGTCGAACAGCTCTGCGCGTCACTCGCAAGACGCGCGCTGTTTCTGGTTGCTCGGGGCAGCGATGCTTGGCCAGACGGCAGCTTGTCCGGGAGATATGGCTTCATCCACGCCCTCTATCAGAATGTCTTGTATTTTCGGATTCCGCCCGGCCGTCGCGCGCGGCTGCATCTTCGCGTAGGGCTGCGCGAAGAATCTGGCTTCCGTGATCAGACAGCCGATATTGCAGGCGAGCTCGCCCTGCATTTCGAGGAAGGGCACGACTATGAGCGTGCATTACACTATCTCTCTGTCGCTGGCGAAAAAGCTGTGCGTCGATGCGCAAACCGAGAGGCGATAGACGTCTTTTCGCGCGGATTGTCGTTGCTCGGCCATCTGCCGGATTCGGTGACCCGACGGCGGCATGAATTGGTGCTTCAGCTTGCGCTCGGTCCTCCGCTCATCCATTCGCACGGCTATGCGGCGGATGAAGTTGCACGGACTTATGGCCGGGCACGGGAGATTCACGATGAAGTGGGAGAGCCAACGCAACTGCTGTCGATTCTGTGGGGCCAGTGGCTCTACCTGGTGGTCCGTGGGGAGCATTCCGAAGCCCTTGACATCGGCATTCAGTTGCAGAAGCTCGAACGTACCCACGGCATCAATCTTCCCTGGGCGCACTACGCCGTAGGATGTTCATTGTTCTGGCTGGGCAAGCCGAGCGAATCTGCTGCCGCGCTTGAATACGGACTCGACCGCTACGAGGCCAGGACACACGCGGCAATGGTGCCAAGCTACAGCCAGGACCCAAAGACTGTATCGCTGCTGTATCGCGCGTGGGACCAGTGGGTGCTCGGCTGTCCAGAACAGGCGCTATCATCATGCATGACTGCGGTGACCTGGGCTGAATCTCTGCGCCACCCGTTCAGTCTGGCATTCGCACTCAATTACTGCGCAGTCGTGCTGTTTCTTCGTCGCGAGCCGGCACTCGTTCGCGAGCATGCAGGACGCGCAATGGCCCTCAGCGCAGAGCACGGATTTCCGTTTTGGCATGCATGGAGCGTCATGATGCATGGCTGGGCGCAGGTCAAATGCGAGCAGACGCAGGATGGCATCGCGCGGCTGAGGCAAGGCTTTGAGGCCTACGAGTCAACTGGGGCGCAAATGGGGAAATCGATGTTCCTCTTGATGTTGGCGGATGCCTGCGCCAGCGTCGGTGCGACACGGGACGGACTTGACGCTGTGTCGGATGCGTTCGCCTATTGCGCATTCAGTCACGAACACGCGTTTCTGCCCGAACTGCACCGCATAAAGGGCGAGCTCACCCTGGTTGCCGGAACGCGCAATGAAAGTCTCGGTGAGGTAGCTGCCGCACAGGCAGCCGCCAGCTTTCAGCAAGCGCTTGCGCTGGCGCGCGCACAAGGCGCGCTCGGATTGGAGTTGCGGGCTGCCGTGAGTCTGGCGCGGCTGTGGCAGCGACAAAAGCGCAATCGAGATGCCCGAGCACTCCTGGAGACGCTACTTCCGCGGTTCTCGGAGGGAGTGTCACTCCGGGACTGGCAGGAAGCGGCGTCACTAGTGACTGCGCTGTAGTCGAAGCTTGGCTAAGTGGGGACAATTTACAGCTGTCCTGTTTCCCCGGCTTGAACTTTTTATGTTCATGACTTTGATATGTACTGGCACGTTCGACGCAGGTTCACGCGGCCCGTCGGATTGAGGTGACGCCGAAGTTGGCGTTGAGGCTTACGCAGCTAGCCAGTCCGCGACCGCAAGCATCATCTTTTCGCACGATCCGCTTGAGGGGAGACGCGTGCGCAATGTTCATCTCGGCCGCGCGCCACTTCGTTCCTTGAATGCGTTTGAAAAGCGGACAGATTGACCACCCATGACTGTCGTCATGGGTTGGAGCCCTCCACTCACACCGGCACGCAGGGCACACCGCCAAGCGAACGCAGCAGCCCACCCTCAGTGTGAACGCACCCTTTCCCCACTCTGCCTGTCCGGCAGCAGCGGCCGCCACAGCTGACCGGCCAGGCCATGGGGGCACGGGTTGTCGATACCGTAGCGCTGCGGATACTGGTTCTTCGGCAAATAGTGCGTGCCGAACAGGCGGTCGATACACGGCAGCAGCGCGGCGTAGTTCTTGTTGGCGAATTCGCTGCCGTCGTTGGCGTGATGCCAGTGGTGATAGGCCGGTGTCGTGATGAGGTGTTCCAGCAGACCCAGGCGAAGGCGGAGATTCGCATGGATGAAGAATCCCCAGCCGGTGTTGAAGATGATGACCAACGCAATGACCGCGGCAAAAGAGTTGCTGCTGCTTTCTGCCAGCCCGATCAGCGACAGCACCACGGCAATCAGCGAGCGGGAGAATGCCAGGTCGAGCGGGTGCGCACGCGTATTCACCAGCCAGTCGATCCGCGTCGGACTGTGGTGAATGGCATGAAAGCGCCACAACCAGGGCACTTCGTGCGACCAACGATGTGCCCAGTAGTAGACAAGCTCACCGATGATGAGCGTCGTGCCTACCCGCAGGGCGAAGGGGATGGAGGCGATCCAGGCGTAGAACGCGGTGGGTCCGTGCTGATACCCCCACTGCGCGAGGGACGCGAAAGCCACCACGAAGTAGGCTGGCACGATGCCACCCAGGAAGAAGTACGCAAGGTCGTCTGCAAAGTCCTCTCGCATCACTGCTTGCCGGTGCAGAGGCCACCGGCGCTCCAGCGGTGCCAGCAGCGCGAACAGCAGCAGCAGCCACACGGTCAGGCCGACGAGCCGCGTCGGGCAGGCCGCGAACAGCTGCTGCCATTGGCTCAGCACCTCCACGGTGGCGCTCAGGCCTTGTGCTTCTTCGCCATTCGTACGAGGCCGAACAGCGCCGGTACCAACAGCCAGCCGGACGCAGGTATCGGGACCGGATTCGCGGACAGATGCACGCCGTCGAGATTCAGGATCTGCGGCAGGGCGCCCGGCAGATAGGTCGCGACGAACTGCAGGGTTTGCGTGGTGCTCGAGGCTGTGAAGTGCATGGCGTCGGTGAGCCACGCGGTGTCGGTCAACGTGCTCAGCTGAGTCTCGTTGCCGAAGCTGACCTCCCATTGCGCAAGAAAATTCGGATTGGTGTGCACCTCGTTTGACTCGAACGTGAGTGTATAGCGGGCCCCGATCACGAGACCGTCAATCTGCTGTGACAGACCGCGCGCATTCTGTCTGGGAGCGAAGTTGTCGAGATCCTGAATGCCGAAGTAGGTTCCCCCGTCTTGACTGAGATTGCTGCCGTCGAAGGTGTTCCAGAATTCACCTGCGGGATTGAGGAGGGTCCAGTCGGCGGGCTTGCCGGCGACGAAGTTCATCGAACCGTTCGCCACGAGGTCGAGCGACGCGGCTTGGGTCGGAAGGCTCGCGATGAACATGAGCGACAAGGAGAGAGACGAACGGTTGATGAATGGAATCATCGAATTGAACTCCTTTTGCATGAGAAAACGTCGTCCTGACGCTGGCCTGCCATGGTCCTGCTGCACGGCACGCCGGCTCGATGTGCGGGTGTGCGGCGCGTGATGTGGAATCGCGCGATGGGCATGTCACCCATCTTCAGTGTAGCGGGCGAATCGCGAGGCACCCGGAATTTCTGCGACGTTCGCCGCTGCGGGTTCACCGGATCCGCAGGCACTGCCGACCGCCGTCAGCCGCCATCGGACGCGTCCTGATCGGCAGGGGGCCGGGTGGTCTGCAGGCGCGCAGTGCAGCGTAAGCCCTTGGCCAGAAGGCGCAGCCTCGACCAGGGCACAGACCGGATGCCCGCTTCCTGCAGGCCGATGCGGTCAACGCGGTCGCGATGGCGTAGGGCGAAGACGTCATTCACGCTCTGCTGCCCGTCACTGAGGTGACGGTGACCATCGCGGCCGGCACTGACGTGCCCTGGCAACCTGCGCGACAATGGCCGAGGGGACCTTTCATCGTCCGCGATGTGCCACCCGGCAGCAGATTCCGAGCAGGAGGGCTCAGCGACTGCGCACCTGGTCGCGGCCCTTCGTCATGAGGACAGAGCATGAACTACGAGACGATCATCTACACCACCGACGGCGCGATCGCGACAATCTGGCTGAATCGCCCGGACGATCTGAACACCATCGTGCCGCCGATGACAGACGAACTCGAGGCCGCCGTCGCGTGCGCCGTGCGCGACCAGGCCGTCAAGGTCATCGTGCTGCGCGGTGCGGGCCGCGCGTTCTGCGCAGGCTTCAATTTCAGCGGCGGCTTCCACCAGTGGGATGACCGCATCGCGTCGGCCGGCAGCTGGGATGCCGGCAAGGACTTCATTGCCGCGTGCTCGCCCGTCACCGGCTGGGTGCAGAAGTTCATGAGCCTGTGGCACAGCCCGAAGCCCGTCATCGCGATGGTGCACGGATGGGCGCTCGGCGGCGGCAGCGAGATGGCGCTGTGCGCAGATCTCGTGCTGATGAGCGAAGACGCGCGCATCGGCACGCCGTATTCGCGCATGTGGGGCTGCCACCATGCAGGCATGTGGGTACATCGCCTGGGTCTGGCCAAAGCCAAGGAGCTCGCGCTGACCGGTCGTCCGCTGTCCGGCACCGAGGCCGTCGCCTGCGGCCTCGTGAACCGGGCCGTGCCCTTCGCCGAACTCGAGGTGGAAACTTACAAGCTCGCACACGAACTCGCGTCGATTCCGCTGTCACAGCTCGCGGCGATGAAGCTCGTCGTCAATCAGGCCTATGAGAACATGGGGCTCAAATCGACCCAGCTGCTCGGCTCCGTGCTCGACGGCCTGATGCGCAACACGCCGGAGGCACTCGCCTTCATCGGGTTCGCGGAACAGGCCGGCGTACCCGCCGCCGTCGCCCAGCGGGATGCGCTGTTCGGCGACTATTCGCAGGCACCGGCTGATGGCAAACCGGATCCGCGGCACAGCTACGCGGCGCCGCGTGCCGGAAAGCAGCCATAGGTTGCTGTGAAAGTGCCTGCGCCTGGCACGAAGTAGCCCGGGAGTAGCGCGCAGCGCATATCCCGGGAGCGGCCTGTCAGTCGCCGCAGATCCCGGATTCCACTGCGTTGCACCCGGGCTACCCCGAGCTTGCGTGAACCTCGGTGAGGCAGCGGTCTCATGACCGTTGTGCTGACGCAGTAAGCCCGACATGCAGCGCTTGATGACGTTGATCACCTGGCGATGTGTCGCGCGTGCACCTCGGGCCTACCGGGTCGGAGCAGAGGACGAGGCTGGCAGCGTCAGCTTGACCGGTGTGACGGGACAGCATTCAACGCTCTAAGCGCCGACAGGCATGGACGCCGTCTTCCCGCATCGAATTACGCAGGCCCCTTGCCCGAACCCGAAGCAGCCTGTCCAGCGCCTCTGTCGCCGCCTGCCGCAGCGCCGTCGCGGCGGGTTCCTGCAGCGCTGTCGATGGCAATCTGGCCTCGCGGCGCGGGGCGCTGGAGGCGTCGGCGATGACGAGAGACAGGTGCGGGGCCACGCTGTGCACTGCGTGAAAGATCCGGTCCGGCGCCCCGATGGCGTAAGGGATGCCGGCACGTACGTCGAGGACGCCAGCCTGCAAAACCTGCCCGTCTGCACGACATTCCCACGGCATCCTGTAGAGCAGCGCGTCGTCGCCGCCCGTGCAGGCCATGGGTAGTACGGCGATGGGGTAGCGATGATCGTGCATCGCGGTGCGCAGGCCGGGCGCTGCGAACCTGTGCAGTGCCACCAGGTACCTGACGCGCGTGTCGCTCGCGATCAGCGAGTCGCGGCATGCCAATCGCTCATAGGCGTGGTCGGCAGCTCGATCGATGACCCTGTCGCCTGACCAGCTCGAAGACGCGTCGAGCTTGGCGCGAATCGCGGGCAGAAAACTGTTCAGATCGCGCAAAAGCCTGGAATCGGCTGGCGACTGAGTGGGCGAGTTCATGGCGTCACAGGGTCAGTCGAACGGACCGTCCGACCGGTTGTCACGCTCCCAGTGATGTGCCGTTGCGCGCGGCGGCAGCCCCAGCACCACACGCATCTCCGCGATCTCGCGTTCAAGCCTGTCGAGGCGCGCCATGGCTTCGGTCTGCATGACTTGAGAGGCTGCCCGCAGTGCGTGGATCTGCTTGTTCAACACAACGATCAACACCAGGCCCAGACCGATCAGCACCTGCATGACTGCCAGCATCATTTCGAGGAGTTCCTGCTATCAGATGAAGCCACGGGTGATTCCCGACGTGCCGATACTACGGGCTGTGCGCAGAGGCGGGCGTCGGGGCCATGAGCCCCACCTGGGTCCCGTTGGCTTCACCAAAGGTAGACCACGGCCGTCGTACGCGCGAGATCTGGAAGCCGAACTTTGAACACCGGCGTTGCGCGACCTGTGACATCCGTCTACACAGGGGTGAACAGGCATCGAAGCAGATAATCGTCCGGGGTGTCGATCAACGACGCCGGTATTCGACTACAGACCTGATCAACCCGGTATGCGGCGACATTTGCCGTGTGCAGACGGCGCGCATCTGGCGGATTCAGGACGAACCGTAAGGGGCCGCCGCCGCAAAGGAGGTTCAAATGAAAGTGACCAATGACAACGACCAGACGCATGGCACTGCGCTGCAAGGGATGAGCACGCCGCCCGTCGTGTCCCCGGCAGAATGGGCCGTGGCGCACCAGCAGATGCTCGTGAAGGAAAAAGCGCTGGTGCGGGCGCGCGACGCACTGGCCGCCGAACGCCGCCGCATGCCGTGGATGGCCGTCGACCGGGCGTATGTATTCGAGGGGCCGCAGGGCAAGTTGCGGCTGGTCGACCTGTTCGAAGGCCGGCGACAGCTGATTGTCTATCGCGCGTTCTTCGAACCCGGCGTGTTCGGCTGGCCGGACCACGCCTGCCGCGGCTGCTCGCTCTGCGCCGATCAGGTGGCTCATCTCACGCATCTGAACGCCCGCGACACCACCCTCGTGTACGCCTCGCGCGCGCCGCAGCAGGACATCCAGCGCCTGAAGGCACGCATGGGCTGGACGATGCCGTGGGTCACGATCACCGACGGCTTCGATGCCGATTTCGGCGTCGACGAATGGCATGGCCACAATGTGTTCATCCGAGATCGGGACCAGGTGTTCCGCACCTACTTCGTCAATGCTCGTGGCGACGAAGCGATGGGCTCGACCTGGAGCTACCTCGACATCACGCCGCTCGGTCGCCAGGAATCCTGGGAGGACTCACCTGCCGGCTATCCCCAGACCCCACCGTACACATGGTGGAACTGGCACGACACCTACGACAGCGCAGGTGGGCCCGATCCGGCCTGGGTCGCGGTGTCGGACGCCGGCGTTGCCGCGTTCCGCGCGCACGACGCAGAGACGTGAACTGCGCGACACCCGCTTGAGGCCACCGCCGACCGGATCACGAAGTCCGGCATGGATGGACACGAAGGGCGCGCATTCAGGACGCCATCCCCGCGAGCCGGCTCTCGTCGCCGCCGCGCTGTCATGCAGCGCCGCGGCCACGTCGACCGCGCTCGCCGGCGGCGCAGGGGAAGCTCGGCCTTTCGGGTGCAGCTGACCATCCCGCGCCCGTCGCGAACGCGGTGTACTCATCCGCGAGGTCGTCGCCGCCGCAGCGCAAGCGTGAGCAAGGCGGCGCCGAGCAGCGGCAGCGCACCTGGCAGCGGGATCGCCGACAACGTGATGTTGTCGAGTCCGCCGGTGTCGAGATCCGCCGAGTCATTGAGCCATTCAGAGATGATTGTCAGCCGCGTGCGCGTCGCGAACAGCGCGTCGAACTCGCCCGGCGTCAGGGGTCGTACCGAGGTGCTTGCGAGCTGCCAGCCTGCGTCCTCGAACAGCGGGACATCGTAGTGCTTCCAGTCGCCATCGATCGTCGGCAGATCGCCCGTCGCGAACACGAGCGTGCCGCCAGCGGTTTCGATCGTGACCAGCGGCGCCGTCGCACTGCCGTACACACCATCGCCACCATTGCGTTCGACCAGCACATCGAACGAGAGCGTCTGCCCCGGTGCGAACAGGCTGCTGAACGAGACGGGTGGTGCAACGCGCGCGGCAGTGTCCGAACTCGGATCCTGCGTGCGGATGTAGCCCCCCGGATTGCCGTTGGCCGCAAGGTGTTCGATGGTCAGCGACGTACTGCCGAGTGCGCACACGCCGGGGTTGGGACAGGCCAGACCCGACCATCCTTCGGCGTCGTCATCGAAAGTCGCCACAGCGACAACCGCAGCGTGAACCCCGGTGGCGCCCAGCAGGACCGCACTGACGAACAGCAGGACCAGCACGTTGCGCACGTGCGACGGAGATAGCTGAAACAGGCGCATTGAAACCTCCCGAAGAAATCGGTTCGGATACTGCGACCAGTCCCTGATGAAGACCGTCGGCGTAGCGCTGGGCTGCGCCGGGTCTGGTGCCGGCCCTCGTGGCCGGCGTCGAGCAGGCACAAGACAGACATCTTGCGAGCTCGGCGCGATGGACATCTCAAGCGTGGTTCAAGCCCGGCGAAGAAGCAAATCCGCATGGCGCGGTTCGGTACTATTTCCGCTACCGGTCAGGAACGCGCGTGAATCGCCAACAGGCGGGCAACGCCACGGCCGCTGTCACCGGGCGCTGTCTGCCGACCTGGAGCGGGTTTGGCATGGGCCCGGCATCGGGCAAGCGAAAGCGCTGCAGCGCACTCAACTGACGCCCGGACCACCCTGGTGTCATGCGCTGCCGACGCGCGTCCGGCAAAAGCATCGGAGCCGCCGTCGGCAAGGTATATTGGCGCACCGAAGCGGGAGCGCGCGCATGGCATGTGTACTGATCACGGGGGCGGATCGCGGGATCGGCGCGGCGCTGGCGCACGCGTATCAGCGGCGCGGCGACCGGGCGATCGCCGCCTGCCTCGGCGATGGACTGACGCTGGCTGCGGCCGGCATCGAGGTCGCGGCGCACGTCGACGTCACGTCGATGCCGACGCTCGAGGCCTTGCGAAAACACCTCGACGGCACGCGCATCGATATCCTGATCAGCAATGCCGGCGCCTTTCACCCGGACAGTTTCGATCGGCTGGATTTTTCCGCGATGCAACGGCTTTACGACATCAATGCGCTGGGGCCGCTGCGCGTCGCTGCCGCGCTGACCCCGTTGATGGGTGAGGGCGGCAAGCTCGGCATCCTGACCAGTCGCGTCGGCTCGCTGGGCGACAACGCGACGGGTGGCATGTACGGCTATCGCATGTCCAAGAGTGCGGCCAACCAGCTCGGCCTCAACCTTCATCACGAACTGAAGCCTCGTGGCATCGCGGTGATGCTGTTGCACCCCGGCCAGGTTGCGACCGACATGACGCGTGAACTCGCCGCGCTCGGTGACTTCATCACGCCGGATGAATCCGCAGCCGGCCTCGTTCGCCAGCTCGATGCCCTGAACGCCGCGACGCCGCCGGAATTCCGGCATGCGAACGGCATGCTGTTGCCCTGGTAGACACGGGAGTTCACCAGTCGTGATCAAAGTATTCGGCCTCGCGAAGACCTGGGATTTCCCCGATGCCAGCCCCTATGTCTGCAAGCTCGTGATGTGGCTGCGGCTGGCAGGCCTCGATTACGAACTGCACTACGTGCCGTGGCCGTCGATGATCGAACGCGCGCCGCGCCGCAGCGTGCCGTGGATCGAAGATGCCGACGGCGAGATCATCCACGACTCCCAACGCATCATCGACCGGCTGACAGTGAAGCGGCAGCTCGAGCTGGACGCCCATCTCGATGCGCGGCAACGGGCGCAGATGCGGGCGTGGCAGCGGCTGCTCGAAGATCACTACTACTGGGCCGCGCTGGTACAGATGCGCTGGGTCGAAGATCACAACTGGGAGATCTACAGGCGCGAACTCGCCGCCGAACTCGAGCCGTCACCCGAAGTCGAGCAGTTCTTCCAGGAGATCCGCGACTATCTCGTCGGCGAATTCCGCGGGCACGCAGTTGGCAAGATGACGCTCGACGAAGTGCGCGCGGTCGCCCGTGAAGACCTCGATGCGCTGGACGAGTGGCTGGGCGACAGCCCCTACTTCATGGGACCGCGCCCGACGAGCATCGACGCCATGCTGTATGCCTGCCTGCTGCAGACCTATGCGACACCCTGCACGTCGCCGACGGTGACGTATGCGCGCACGAAGACGCGCCTCGAAGCCTATTTCAACCGTCTGCACGCGGCCTACTGGGCGCCCTGAGTCTGCGGAGAATCTCAGCACCATGATCACGCTGTACGGCCACGTGCCCGCCTGGGGCATCCCGGATCTGAGCCCCTTCGTCACTGCGATCGATCTGTACCTGCGGATGACCGGCCTGCCGTACCGGCTGATCACCGGTGACCTCGGCACCGCGCCGAAGGGCAAACTGCCGTACATCGAGGACGGCAACCGGGTCATCGCCGACACCAGCTTCATCCTCGAATATCTGAAGCAGCAGTATGGCAATCCGCTCGACGGCAGGCTCGGCGCACGGGATGAAGCGGTCCGTCTGATGCTCTGGCGCATGATGGACGAGAGTTTCTACTGGTACCTCGTGCAGGGCCGGTATCGGCGCGATGGGGACTTCGCGCGCTACGACCCGCTGTGGGGGCAGTTCTTCGGGCACCTGTCGGCAGCCGAACAGCGGGCGGCGATTGCAGACGCGCGTCATCGCCTGTTGACCGAGTTCTACCAGTCGGGCCGCGGTCGGCTCAGCTGGGAAGAAGTCGAACACATGGGGTGCTGCGAGATCGACGCGGTGCTCGGCTGGCTGGGCACGCAACCCTATCTCTTCGGCGACGCGCCGACCTCCGCCGACTGCGCGGTGCATGCCTTTTTCCAGGGCCTGATCTATGTGCCGTTCGACAACGGCATCAAGGCCCACGCGCTCGCGCAACCTGCGCTGGTTGCCTACATGGCGCGGATCTCGGAACACTACTATCCGCATTTGCGCGCTGCGCAGAAGGAATTTGCCGATGCCTGACCTGATACTCGCCGGACGCCCGGCCCTCGTGACCGGTGGTGCCTCCGGCCTCGGCCGCGCAGCAGCCGTGCTGCTCGCCGCCCATGGCGCAGAAGTGATGGTGGGCGACATCGATGTCGCCGCTGGCGAGGCCGTGGTGGCCGAAATCAACGCCGCGGGTGGCAAGGCGCACTTCCGGCGCAGCGATGTGACCGATCGCGCCGATGTGCGGCGGATGGTCGCCGACGCCGGCGACACGATGGGCGGTCTGTCCATCCTGATGAACAACGCGATGTCCAATCCGCGCGACGACTACGGTGTCGACGAGCGCTGGGACACGATGATCGAGAGCGGCCTGTCCGCGTACTGGGCCGCCGCCACCGCGGCCGAGCCGCTGCTGATCCGTTCCGGTCACGGCAGCATCGTGCAGATTGCGTCAATTGCCGGTGCGCGCATGGGCATCGAGTTCGCAAGCGAAGCGTACTGTGCGGCCAAGGCGGGCATCCTCGGTCTGACGCGCAAGCTCGCGAAGCGGCTCGGCCCGCAGGGCGTGCGCGTGAACTGCATTGCCCCCGGCGTGATCAAGACACCGCGCCTGCGGTGGTCAGGTTCCGACGAACCTGAATTCGCGCGCCGCGCGCGCAAGGTCACGCCGCTGCAGCGCCTCGGGCGCGCGGAAGAAGTCGCCGAACTGGTGCTGTTCCTCGCATCCGACCGCGCGAGTTTCATCACCGGCCAGGACATTGCGATCGACGGCGGGCTGTCGATAGCGACGATGTTCGAATCGGTCGACCTCCCCTGAGCGGCACGGCACCTGGCCAATGACCGGACTTCGGGACACCCGCCCGCTGCGCGTCGCCTCACCGGTCGCGACGAAGGCCCTGGGTCGTCGGACGCGTCGGCGGGCTTCGGCGCTGAGCGGACATCCGTCGTGATTCGAGCAGCCCTTCCCGACGACTTCGAGCGCATGCTCGCCATCATCAACGACGCGGCGCTGGCGTATCGCGGCGTCATTCCCGATGACTGCTGGCATGAACCCTACATGTCAGCGCGTGCGCTGCGCGGCGAAATCGCCGATGACGTGCGCTTCTGGGTGCTGGAGGACGACGAGGCGATACAGGGCGTCATGGGCATCCAGGACCGGCAGGAGGTCACGCTCGTGCGCCACGCCTATACCGCCACCGCGGTTCGTCACCGCGGCATCGGCAGTCAACTGCTCCGCCATCTCGAGTCGCTGACCGCGCAACCGATGCTGATCGGCACCTGGGCGGCAGCCGTGTGGGCCATCCGCTTCTACTGCAATCGTGGCTACAGCGTCGTCGCGACGGCCGAAAAGGACCAGCTGCTGCAGCGCTATTGGCGCGTGCCCGAGCGACAGCGGGACGCGTCGGTCGTGCTCGCCGACAGCCGCTGGCCCGGCGCCGCATGATCCGTCTTCGTCGCGTGCTCTTCCTCAGCCAGCCGCGCGCGGAGGCGATGCGCCCGCCGCGCGAGGCAGCCATGATCTCCATCACCGACGTCGGCAAGCCGGCTGTCCGCCTGCGGCAGGGCTGGGCCGCCGTTCATCGCGTCAGCTTCGACGACTTCGATCCCGCAGACGAAGGCATGCTCGAGGACGAGGTCGAGTACGTGCCGCTGTCGGTCGACCAGGCGCAGCAACTTGCCGCGTTCATCGATGACATCGCCGGCCGCTGCTCCAGTCTGGTGGTTCACTGCCGCTACGGCCAGTCGCGTTCCGCGGCGGTGGCGAAGGCCGTTTGCGACGCGCACGGCCTGTCCTTTCCGGTTGGCTACGAGATGCACAATCCGTACGTGTGGCGCACGGTGGGGGACGCGTTGCGCGTGCGCTGAGGCAGCGGGAGTTGCGTCGCGCGGCATGACCGCAACGTGCTGCCTGCGTTCACCCGCAACGGGATCGACTTTCGAGTCGTGAGGGCACCGTTTCCGCCCGCGTCCTGCAACGCCAACACCCGAGCGCGCCCAGCGCCGTCCCCAGCAGCCACACGGCGGCGGGCACCGGCACCGCCGCAATCGAGAAACTGGCGCCCTGGACCTTCCCGAAGCCGCCCAGCGCGAATGACTTCTCGAAGACGTTGAAGCCGATCTTGTCCGTCTCGAACAGGGTGTCGCCGAGACCGAGCAGCGCGCTCAGGCTGAGCGGGCCGATGTCGAGAATTTCGAGTCCCCCAACCACACCGGTGGCGCTGAGCTTCACGAAATCGAAGGTGCCGAACAGGCCGAGATCGAGACCGGTTGCGTTGCTGAGCAGGGCATCGAGCCAGAACGTCGGGGTGATTTCGGTGGTTTCGAGCAGCGCGATTTCCGGCAATGCGTCCCAGGGCCCCGACCACACGGTCTGCAGACCCAGCGTGCCGGCGATTTCGACGGCGCGATCGAACGCCAGGTCGACCATCAGCGTCGGCGTGAGCTCGAATGTCTGCGTGACGCCCAGTGCCGGCCCCATATCGACGTCGATCACATCGAGGCTGATTTCGAGCTTGAACGGGCCGGCATCGATCGGCGCGACATTGATGCCCGCCGGTGGCAGACCCCCGAGCAGCGACGCCGCGCCGTCAACGTCGATCGTGGCCGTCACCAGATCGTCGCGGCCACTGCCCTGAAGCGTGTTGCCCGACCTGTTCCCGGTGGTGGCGATATCGGGTACCTGGACTTCGACTTCCGCGATATCGACGCTCAAGGTCGGCCCGGGCGGCAAGGTGTTCACGATCGACAGTCCCAGCGGACCAGTCAGCTTGAAGCCGACGACGGGTGGCGTCACGGACGCGCCGCCTTCGAGCGTCAGCGACTGGTTGAACAGGTTGACCTGCGCGACGGGCTCGCCGCCGGGCAGCAGGCCATCCAGCAGCTTGATGCCATTGGGATCGATCGACAGGATGCGCTGATCGAGATTGGCACCGGGCAGCGGTGCCGTGCCGGTTTCGCAGCCGAGCAAGGTGCCGCAGGCGGTGGCATTGATTGCACCCGACAACTGCAGGATGCCGCTCATATACGCTTCGAGCTGTGGTGACTGCGTCCGGAAGCTGCCATCGATGAACGAGGAGTGCGTGCCGAGATCGACGAACTGCATTCGCGTGACGCTGGTTGGCAGATCCGCCAGCGCCGAAAACGCCAGGCTCGTATCGACCGTGCCACTGTTGATGTTGTATCCGAACTCGAGTCCAACCTTGCCGGAGCTGTTGATGTCGAGTCGCGCGCCGGTGCGGGTGTCGCCAAAGGTCGCCGGAATCTCGGGCGAGAACACGGCGGGAATGAACGGCGAGTACGTGGCCGGAATGGCGGGCGAGAACACGGCGGGCACCGCCGGCGAGATCTGTTTCGGTGGTACTGCAGGCGTACAGACGCCGAGCACACAGACGGCAGGTATGCCCGGCGAGAAGACTGCCGGAATGGCCGGCGAAATCTGCACCGACGGAATGAACGGTGTGAGCTCGACGGAGGGAATGGCCGGTGAAATCTGGATGGACGGGATGAACGGCGTGAGTTGCACGTGCTCACTGCCCGCGATGTCGCCGATGTTGGCGGTTTTGTTGATCCATTCCTTGCCAACGAAAATGGCTTCCGACTTGCTGAATGCCGTGCCCGGGCCCCACATGCTCTGTCCGGTGCTGTCGAAGGTGAGAGGGCCGGTGTTGTAGGCGGTGCCGGCAAAGACGCCAGCCGGGCTCAGCAGCAGCAATTCGAATACGACAGCCGATGCGATCGTGCGCCAAGTCGAACAGTCGGCATCCGTGCTGGACAGTTCGCGAAGCGCCACGACGTCCGGAGCAATCACGATGGTGTTGTTCATGTGATCTCCCATGTGTGGCTTATTCGTTGTGTGTCGCCGACACGGGCGAGTGTAGTTCCCGGGAGATGACGGTGCCGTCGTGGCAGAACTGGCGGCGGGAATCGTCGCGTATCGCTGAAGATCAGAACCAGCTGGCATTCGGGGCGGTGCGGGGTGCGCGCATCGCCGGTGACTGCGTCCCCGCTTTTTTTCTATTTCGTGCAGCGATTTGCGATGCGCAGGGTGAAGAAGTTCTGTGGTCGTTTCGCCTGCAGGCGGCGAGGTGATCCGGCAGTCGGAATGTCCGCGATCCGGACTGCGCGAGGGCGCCGCGCGACCAATGCCTCACCTGGATCCGGCCGCTTGTCCGACGCGGCTCGAGGCCGATCTCCGACGCAACAGAGACGCGTGATCGGAGGCGCCGACCGCTGCACGCCGCAAGCAGGAGGGGCGACGTCGGCGACGACGCACCGAAGTCCCGTTTACGGCGGTGGTGAAGTCTGCCGGCTTGCGAGCTGCCGCAACAGGTCGTTGACCTGCAGGGCCAGGCTGTCCATCGTGCGGCTGGTCATCCGGCGATCGGTCATGCTTCCCCGCAATGCGCCCTCGGCGCGCGCGACGATCAGACCCGAATCGACATCGACCACCTGCACGTTGAGCCAGGAAATCAGAAAGCTGAACTTGTTCTGTTGGCCGACCGCGACCCAGCGGGCGCCCTGTTCGCGGCCAAGCGCCGCGAGCTCGTCGGGATGGGCGGGGAGGTAACCGCTCTCGATCAGCGCGACCTGCGCCGGCGGACTCTGCCAGGGAATCACCTCGATGCCGAATGCGGCGAGCTTCTCGCGCAGCAGCGGGCCCAGCGACGCCGTGCGCGCCAGTTCGTCGGGCACTCTCGGCAGCATGGTGCCGTCGAGCAGGCCGAAGTCGAGCACCAGCACTTTACCCGGCGGGTGTTGCGCGCCGGCCGATGGCGAGACAGTCAGCGCGACGAGTGACAGGACTGCGATCATGGCCGCGATCAAGCCGCGACGATCACGGCAATTCGATGATGTGAGAACAGTGTGCATGGCGTGCAGGTCTTTGACTGATTTGCTCGCACGTTAAGATGTCCGGCACGTACCCGCCAGCAGACACTGACTGCTGTTGGCGGGCAATTTGCCCGCTGGTGCCGACGGGCCGTCGGGCTCGCGGAGCAACTGCATGATGAACTGGCGACCCTGACCGACCCGTTCGCGCTGATGTTCCATGGCGGCCGACGCGACCTGACGCCGGATGTCGTCGAACGCGCATTCGCGCAGGAAGTGCGCGATATGCGGCGCGTGATGAAGGCCGGTGATGCCGAGAACGTGTACTTCAGGGACGTCCGCAGCCTGAAGACCATGCTGCACGAATACCGCCTCGGCGCTCTGGTCGAGGACGAACCCGATCCGCTGGACGATTTGATCGAAGACATGTTGGTCGCGTTGCGTCGACCGTCGCGCGGAAGGCGGTCTTGAGCCGGCCTGCACTTCGATGGACGCGCAACGGACGATGCGCGCTGACGAAGCAACCGGCGCGTCGCCGTGACGCGCCGGCCTCGAACTCAGCGGACCGGTTCGAGCACGACCACCGGAATCTCGCGGTCGGTCTTGGCCTGGTAGGCGGTGAACGGAGGATACATCGCCGCCATCTGGTCCCAGATGGCCTTGCGTTCGGCGCCGGTCGCGATGCGCGAACGGGCCTTGAACACGTCGGTTGCCACCTGCACTTTGCATTCGGACTGCTTGTTCAGGTTGTGAAACCAGCCGGGATGCTTCGGGTCGCCGCCCTTGGAGGCGATGATGGCGTAGCCGCCTTCGACCTTGCCGTACAGCAGCGGCATGATCGATTCCTGGCCGGACTTGGCGCCGATGGTGGTCAGCAGCAGGGTTGGCAGCGGGCCCGGACCGCCGGCGAAGGTCGAGTCCCACAGATGGCCGGCGGCGCCGTCCTTCAGATACTTTTCACGGTGCTGGGCAATCCAGCCGGTCTGGCTGGCTTCGAGTAGGGGGTCACTCATGGTGCTGGGCTTCCTGTTCGTTGGCATGCGGCGGATGGCCGCGGGGACGATATTGTCGTGCCTCAGGCCCGTCGAGGAAACCACCACGGGGGGCGGGCGCCCTGCGTCGGGGCGCGTGACGCGCACGCCCTTGCCGCGGCGCCGCCGGCACCCGAGAATCGACGCCGTTGCCTGTTGTCCGCTCACCGTGAATACCGTCATGCCTACTGCCGCCGAGTTGCTGGAAGACCTCTCGCCACGCACCTTCGCCGAACTCGATCGGGCGCTGGGGCTGTCGAAGGGCAGTGCGTTCCGCGCCTTCAAGACCCTGCTGCCGGTCATGGTCGAAGGGCGGGACTTCCACTGCTGCGACTGTCGCCAGGAGGACGACTGCTGCGCCGGCTGGATCGCGAGCGGGCGTTTCTACCGGGGCACCGTCAATGCTGTGCTGCTGGCCGACAGCGGCGTGCACTCGGTGCGCTCCGTGCTCGACGGCGAATCGTCGGCCCGGCCTTCTCGTCCATGAGCGTGCCTCACACCCTCGTGCTCACTGACGTTGCCGATCGGGCCGTACATGACGCCATCCTGGGCTCGCTCGTCGCCTACAACGAAAGCAGGGCGGGCCCGAACAACGGTCGTCCGCTGGTGCTCGAAGTTCGCGGCGAATCGGGTGCCGTCATCGGCGGGCTGTGGGGCTACACGAGCTTCGGCTGGCTGTTCACCGAACTGTTCGTGCTGCCGGCGTCGCTGCGCGGCCAGGGCATCGGCGCCCGGATGCTGCACATGGCGGAGACCGAGGCGCGCGCGCGCGGCTGCCACAGCGCATGGCTCGATACGTTCGAGTTCCAGGCCAGGGCGTTCTACGAGAAGTTCGGATATGAATGCTTCGGCGAACTGCCGAACTATCCGCGCGGCTACTCGCGCTTCTTCATGAAGAAGTCGCTCATCGACGGGTTGCTGTGAAAGCGCGTGCGGCGGGCCCGAAGTAGCCCGGGCTTGGTTCGGATCCCGGGAGCGGCCTGTCAGCCCCCGCAGATCCTGGGTTCCACTGCGTTGCACCCGGGCGACCCCGAGCATTCATGAGGCCGGGTGAGGCAGCTGCCTCATGACCGTCGGGGTGAACGGAACGTGACGGCGTGCCGATACGCGTCAGCGGCTGGCGTTCGTGCTAACGCGACTGCCGACGGGACGCGAGCAGTGTCAGCGCGCTGGCGAACAGCAGGGCTGCGCCCGGCACCGGCACGGGGGTCGCACCGTGAATGCTCACCCGCCAGTTGTCGACACCGCCGTTGTTCGTGGAATCGCCGAAGGTGCCATTCGAGGCCGCGAAGCCGAACATCAACGCGGCGCCCGCCGCGCTGAAGTCCGGGTGCCGGGTCGCGTCGAAGCCCGTCGCCGTGACCGCGCTGAATGCCTCTGCAACCAGCCCGCTGAGCGAGAAATTGATCCACCCCGCGCCGTTGATCGCCTGACCGCCGAACAGCACGAAATCGGTCCCTGCCTGGTGTACGAGGGCCGCATACGCCACGGCACCGGCAAACGAATCAATCGAGATTGCGTCAAAGCTGACGTCCATCGTCCCGATCGCGCCTTCGGTGGCCGGCCTGTATTCGCGCGCCAGGTACAGATGGCCACCCAGGATGTTCACGACGCTGCCGACGGGGCTTACCGAACGTTGCGTCAGTGCCAGATAGCTGCCCGGGTTGCCGCCGCTCGTGGCCTGCACCGTCGCCACCGACACTGCGATCGCGGGTGCGCTGTCGAACAGCAGACGGGTCGACCAGTCCGTGGCACGGAATTCACCGTCCTCCAGACTGACGGTGGCAGCCTAGGCAGCGGCGCCGAGCACGCTCGTCAGACAGGCGGCGGTGCCAAGCCGGGTGAGTGCAGACATCCATTTCATCGGAACAGTCCTTGTCGCTAGGGAAAGTGCTGGCCGCTTCGGGGTGAACGGGGAAAACGGCAGGCACCCGACATCGGGGCCTCACCCGAGATGTCGGCCGGGTCCGCGCCAAACTTGAAAGCGGCGCGCGCCGGACGCGGCAACCCGACCCGTGGGAACTGGAAGCCCGCGCCTGGCGCACGAACGTCCGCCAGCGCCCGGCAGGATCAGTGGACAAAGTCAGCCGATGAAGTCTCGGCAGAAGGACCGGGATACACCCCTTATCCGCCACTCGCGACTGTGGGCGAAGCGATGCCGTCGCGCACCAGAGTCCACGCGCTCTGGCGTGGCAGATGACGGGTTTAAGGGTTTAAGTGCGTTGCACTCGGGCGTCATCCAGGTTTCGTGCAGCCGGGTGGGGCAGTTCCCTCATGACCGTCGGGCCGACGCAGAAAGCCCAACGACCGCAGCAGCTTCGCGATCAGCTATCTGGCCAGCGACTGGTACAGCTCCCACGCGCTGCGTTCCACCCAGTTGTGGGCAAGTTTGCCGTCGCGAATCTCCCAGACGGCGATGCCGGTGAAACGCACCGGTTGCCCGTCAGCGATGGTCCCCAGCACGCCCTGGTTGGTCCCAGTGACGACCCAGCGCGATACCACTCTCGTGCCTTGCTCGTTCGCAAATGTCTCGATCGGCTGCAGACGCAGATGACCGATGCGTGCCTGGAAACTGGCGACCCATTGCTTGAACGCCGGACGCGGCGAGACGTCGATGCCGGCATTGCTAATGACGAAGTCTTCGACCAGCAGTTCGTCGATGGCGGTCAGGTCGTAAGGCGGATTCCAGACGCGTTGCCAGAATTGTTCGACGAGTTCGACGGCAATGCTGGCAGGGCTTGCTGGCGCTGCGGTACCGCCTGCAATCGACATGGCCAGAACGGCGGCAGTGATGGGTTCCATTTCGGTTGCTCTCCACGTGTGTGTTTTGGCCAAGGGCGCGCAGCGGGTCATCAGGTCGCGCGCCGGGGCCCCGGCGGGCGGCCCACTTCGAGCGCAACGATCAGGCCGGTCGTCACGATCGCAAGACCGGACAACTGGATCGCGGTGGGCCATTCCCCCGCGATCGGAATGCCGAGCAGGACGGCGGCCGCGGGGACCAGCGCGGGCAGCAGCGCTGCACCAGAAGCATCGAGCAACCTTACCGCTCGCATATAGGCGACGATCGCGATGGCGCCCGCGAATACTCCCTGCACGATGAACTGACCGGCGAGTGCTGTCCCTGGTATGGACACCAGCCTTGCGGTATCGGCGAACAGCAGGTAGGCCGGCAGGGTCACGCACAACGACACGCACGATACGGCGGCCGTGCCGCGCAGGGGATCGATGCGCCATTTGCGGACCCCGGCGGTGAAACCGGCCCACAGCGCGCCGGCCAGCAAGAACAGGAGATCGCCGAGCCAGGCGTCGTGGGCGGCTTCGTGCTGACCCTGGCTGCTGCACACGACGAGCCCGACGCAGATCACCGCCGCGCCAATCCAGTGGGCAGGCCGGAGGGTTTCGTGCAGCAGGGCGACGGCCAGCACGAGTCCAGTCATCACGGCCATGCTCGGTTGCAGCACCGCGCCATGGGCCAGCGGCGCAAACAGATAGCCCCCGGTCGCCGCCGTGATGAACAACGGCCCGCCGAACAGGGCCAGGACGAACGCGCGTGACAGCGGCACGCCCGCCAGGCCACCGAGATCGCGGTAGCGCCAGAGGACCGGCAGCAGCACCAGGCCGGCAGGCACAAAGCGCAACAGCGCGAAGTCGACCGGACGCAGGCCGTTGGTCTGCACGCCGGCACGCGAGTACGCCAGATAACCTGCCCAGATCAGCACGGCCACCAGTCCGTAAGCGATGCCCTCTGCGCGTTCCCGCCGCAGCAGGGCCGCCTGGCGAATCGCATCTGCCGAGAGTGATTGCGGTGTTCGCATGTCAACGCGTGCTCCAAGTGCCGGACTTGCCGGAGACCGTGCGCGCTGGCCAGTGCCGACGCTGCGCGGGGAACACACCTTGGATTAGTTCCAATCGGGAATGAATACAGATATTTTTACTAGCAGTAATTCCTGGGGAGAATCAATTGGATCGGCTTGATGCATTGCGTGTCTTCCATCGGGTGGTCGAACTGGGGAGCTTTTCGGCGGTGGCGCGCGAAATGGCCCGCGCCCAGTCGCAGATCAGCAAAACGATTGCCGGCCTCGAACACCATCTCGGTGTGCGCCTGCTCGTGCGCAGCACGCGCCACGTCGGCCCGACGGAAGACGGGCGGGAGTACTACTCCCGAACCCTCGACTTTCTGCGCGAGCTCGATGAAGTCGAGCATGAATTCGGCCGGCGACGGGTGACGCCGGTCGGGCGTCTGCGCGTCGGCTGTCCTGTGGGATTCGGACGTCTGCACCTGGCTCATCGCATGTGCGAATTCCTGATCCGCTACCCCGACATTGAAGTGGAACTGAAGCTTGACGACCGCTTCGTCGATCTCGTCGGTGAAGGGATCGATGTCGCGGTGCGCATCGGTGAAATCAGCGACAGCAACCTGATCGCGAGGCGGCTCGGCACGACCACGCGTGTGGTCGTCGGCGCGCCGGCTTATTTCGCGCGTCACGGTGAACCGCTGACGCCAGCCGACCTGCGCACTCACAACTGTCTGGTGTACACCGAACTCGCAAGTGGCAGCGAATGGCATTTCGAGGGACCGGAGGGACTGCAGAAGGTGCGGGTTCGTGGCAACTTCGCCGCCAACAATTCGGAAGTCCTGCGTGAAGCGATACTTGCCGGCACTGGCATCGGGGTCGCGCCGAACTGGCTGTTCGGCAACGAGCTGCAGACACACTTGAAAGTGGTGTTGCGTGAGTTCAGCCCACGACCACTGCCGATTCATGCGGTCTATCCGTCGCGACGCCATGTGTCGGCGAAGGTACGTGCACTGCTCGACTTCCTCGACGAAAAATTTTCTGGCGACGCGGATCTTTCGCACCTCGCCAGTCGTTGAGAGGCGGGCGGGGCAGCGCGGGCTGCAGCCATTTTCCGCGAACGCCCGCGACTTCATGTCGTGACACGCGACGGGAAACGTGGGGCCCGGCGCTCTGATCCTCACCACGTCGAATCAGCGCTCCAGGTCCGCGTGGCGTCGCGGCCGCAGTTCTTCAGGGTGCTCCCGCACGTAGGCGAGCACGTGGCGGCGCTTCTCGCTGCCGCGTAGCCCGGTGTCGCGATCCGAGTCGTCCGGCAGCAGTGCCGGACGCTGCCCGCGCACGGTGTCGAAGATGCGGCGCCAGCGCATCTTCACCGTGTTGGGTGACACGTGCAGCGCGGCAGCGATGGCCTCGTCGCTCATCGGACGCAGCGCCAGCCGCAGCACCTCCTGTTCGCCGGGCGCGAAGTCGAACACGGGGGCCTGGTACAGAAAGAAGCGCGCGGCGATCGACGACGGAAAGCGCAGCGCGCGGTCGCGCGTGGTGCCGCAGAGATACGGCCGTTCACGTGCCGGCGTGTCGGCAGGCACCGCGCGCCGCAGATCGCGCAGCAGCGGATAGCCGGCGGCGCGGGCCAGCACGTAGGTGTCCTGTCCCGGCATCTCGCGCACGAGGCTCTGCAGCTTCCAGCCGGCGAGCCAGTCGCGCAGCGAATACTCCATCGTCGGGAACCAGCGCATCACCGAGGGCCGGTACCAGTCGCTGGACGCCAGCGCGAAGTCCAGCCCGAACGCATGCACGCCGTCGCCGGCGTTCGCGTCGCCGTGCTCGCGGGCAGTCAGCAGCCGCTGTTCACCGGCCAGCGTCGCATGCACGAGCTGACGACAGAGATGGGGACGATCATGCTGCATGACGTCCTGCGCCCACGCGTCCGTCGCGAAACCGGCCGTGACAAAGCCCTGCACTGTCGTGTCGGCCGGCAGCGCATCGTCGATGAACACGTACATCACCAGGCTGCCGTCGCCGAGCAACCGTCGCCACACGGTGGGCAGCGCATCGAGCGTGTCGGCCGTATGGACGCCGCGACCCCACGCCGCGGCGAGCGCCTGGCAGCGCGACAGGTCGGCGGGCGTCACCTTCCGGCAGTGCAGGGCCATCGCAGACGATCATTCCGGTCGTGATTCCTGATTTGGCGCAGTCTACCCATTTAGGGTGCTGCGCGACCGCGCGGCAGTGCGCATCGTGGCGAAAAGGAGGACCCAGCCATGACAGCACATCGGACACCCGCACGGCGCAGCGCACGCAACGCCGACAGATTTCGGCACGGCCTGGCGCTTGCCGTCACCGTCGCCGCCGGCCCGGTCTTCGCGCAGGTGAACTACACCCTCATCGCCCACTCGGACGATGCGCTGTTCGCGGATCTCCGCAGCAGCGTGCCAGGCTTCGCGCAGTTCCGCTTCGCCGCCCCGGCGATCAACGCGCAGGGCGACGTGAGTTTTCTCGCCGGCGCCATCGACGCGGCCGGCGACGTCGGCCTGTTCGCCAGCGCGGGCAACAGTGCGCCGTCCCTGCTCCTGAAGAGCGACGGCAACGGCGACGAGGCGGCCAACCCATTCGAATTCATCGCCTCATCCGCAGTCCCGATCGCACTTTCCGGCGAGGTCGCCTTCGGTGCGACGCTGAAGGGCGGCGGCAACGGCATCTTTCGCATCGACCCGACTGCGCTCACGCCAACAGTCGTGGCCATCGACCGCTTCGTGCAGCCCGGCGGCGCGTTCGCACCCGGCCTCTATGACAGTGTCCGCCTGCGTCCGAGCATGAATGACAACGGCGACATCGTGTTCGCCGGTGTGTATGGCGGCGGCGGCACGGCCGGAATCTTCGCCGGCGCCGACCCGCTCGCCACGCGCATCATCGACACCACGATGAGCACGCGCCAGGCGAGCTTCTGGCTCGATCCCGTGGTGACCGGCGGTGGGGTGGTGGGGGCGATCACCGAGAATTTTGACCCGGCCGGGCCGGGCTTCTTCAATGAGGCCACGGCTTATCCCCCCGGTGCGTTCAACGAACGCGTGCTCGCGTCGACGGGTGATGCCTCCCTCGATCGCGTGCAGCCGCCAACCCTCGACATCAACGTGCATCAGCAGGCGGTCTTCCAGGGCCTCCTGCCAGGTCTGACGGGGACGGCGCCGGATCAGCAGTTGCTCGTCGCGCAGGGCGCCAGTCCGCCGAGCAGTGTCGCGGACTCGAAATTCGGCACAACGGGCCTGTTTCCGTTCCGCAGCTTCGTCGGCGAAAGCGCGATCACGGGCAACGGCGCCGTGGCCTTCAGCGCGCGCAGTGCCTTCGGCGAGAAACAGCTGCTGACGCATCAGCTCGGCCGTACCACTGCCGCACAGGGCAAAGTCTATGCGGAGGTGTTGCGCACGAACATGCCACTTGACAACCGGTTCGTGCAGGACTTCTCGTTCACGCGCGAAGGCCTGAACGAGCGCGGCGAATTCGCTTTCGTCGCGAACTTCAGCGATGGCACGTCTGCCGTATACAAGGCCAACTTTGGCTCGAGCGCGCCCGGCGTCGTGCCACAGCCCGGCCTGCGCGCGGAAGTCGGCACGCGTCGCTACTCGTCCGTGACGAATGTGCAGACCGTCCTGCAGGATGTCGAGACCGACGACGTGCCGGGTCATGCGATTGCGTCAATTCCCGGCGATACGAGCGACGACGCCCGCGCCGACGTGCTGAACGATGCCACCGGCACGCATCTGAAATCGATCAGCAGGGCGACGGCTTCGTTCTCGGGATCGGGCGGCAGCCGGGTCGGCGAGTCGCGCGCGACGGCCAGCGCGATCACGAACTGGACGATTCCCAATCCTAGTCCGAATCCGGGCAGTGGCCCGACCAGCGAAACACTGGTGATGACGCTCATCACGGACGGCACCTTGCTGCACGACCTCGGGACCATCGGGCCATTATTCGCGGTCACGACGCCAGGTCGGCTGTCGTCGCCAGGGGGCATCGCGGTCGACCCGCTGGGTGGCACGATATTCCCGCGCGCGCCGCTCGTCGCGGAAGTGAACTTCACGGTGAATGCGAACGTCGGTGGCCGCACGTTCAATGCGTTCGGCGGCTACGCGTCGCTGCGCGATGGCCAACTGATCGTGGCCGGTGACTGGGATCCGGCAACCTGGCACATCACCGGCGGTCGCAGCGAGCTGCGCGCGAGCATCAACACCTTCCAGTCCGTCGAATATACCGTGGACTACGACGAAACGTTCGCTCTCGAATTCGTCATCGACACCTTCGCGAGCACCAACAGCTTCTTCGGCAATGCAACGGCCCTGTCCGACTTCGGCAATACCGCGCGTTTCGTGCTCAGCACTCGCTCTGGCGCGCCTGTCATCCAGCTCGGCACGGATGGCGTGGCCGTCGTGCCACTGCCGGGGGCTGCATGGCTGATGATGACGGCCTGCGTCGCGCTGGGCGTTTGGCGGCCCCGGCGCTTGCATCAGGGGGGGCTCCGCACCTGACGCGGCAGTCCCGGCGTGCAGAATCGACGACGCCGCGCCGCGGCCTCAACTCGGGCCGCCTGCGGTCGACAACAGGAGGTAGTCGCCACGTCACGGAGACGACCTTCATGGATGCCATCGCCAGCCCGTTCCGCCCGGGATCCCTAGCCCGTGCCTTTCAATCGTTTCGTCACGAAGCGGGTGGCACCGATGCCGGAGGCGGCTTTCGGCGCCGGTCGGCCGAAGGCCTCGGCGCGTCGAAGGGCCTTGCCCACTGCCGCGACTGCGACAAGGACGATGCACGCAAACCGGACCGCGCGTCGGCGCCGCAGTCCGCCGCCATGGCCGCCCTCAGCTACCGGCGCGCGGAGAGCACGTCGCTGTTCATCCAGACCCGGGACGGGGACACGGTCGAACTGAAGATTCGCTCGCGCGAGGCGACATCGCTCGCGGCGGCGCAGTGGCAGGACGGTGACCAGACCGCATCCGCCGTGCAGCAGCGCTCGCTCAGCAGCACGCGCATGTCGTTCGAGGTCAAGGGCGAGCTCAGCGCAGAAGAACTGGCAGCCATCCGCGACGTCGTCGAGCAGGCCGACGCGCTCGCGGGGCAGTTCTTCGACAATGACGTCGCAGGCGCATTTGCCGCCGCCGAACGTCTGCACATGGACGGATCGCAGCTGGCCAGCGTCGCGTTCAGTGCCAGTCTGCGCGAGCAGCTCACGTATACGGAGAAGTCGTCGTCGCGGCCGGCCAGCGCACCACTCGCGACGTCGGGTGAACCGCTTGGCCCGCCGTCTGCTCGCGACGTCGCACCGGCGTCTGCCGAAGCGGCGTCCGGGCCGGTGGCGGCGCCCACCGTCGACAGCGCACCGCCTGCAACCATTCCAGTGCAGTTGCCGGACAGCCTCGCGCCGCCGCCGGCCGCCACTCCCGGCGCATCGCCCACGGCCGATCCGTTGACCAGCATTCGCCAGTTCCTGACCAACCTGCTCGACCAGTTGTCGGCGCCGGGCCCGTCGGAAGCCGCGAGCCTCGACCTGTCGCTGAAGATCAGGATCTTTCAGTCTGTCGTCACCACCGCCGCCGCCGCCCAGCCGGCGGCGGGCGACAGCGCCGAGCCGCTGCCGGCCCTGGTGCCGGAGACACTCGACGCACTGGCGGCGCAGCAGGATCCGCCGTTGCGCGCGCTGGCGTGACGCGCAAGCGCGGGCCGCTCAGGCCCGTGCTTCGAGCACCATGTTGAAAGGCGTTTCGATCGTCCGGCGCATTCGTCCAAACCCGCCCTGCGTGACGATCACTTCGCGCAGTCGCTTCTCGCCCGCCTGTGCACCGAGAGCCGCGCCCACCGGCTGCGCGAGTGAGGTTGGCACGCACACCATCGTCGACGCCGCGTAGAACAGGCGCCCGATCGGATGCAGGTTCTTTTCGAGTTCGTCATGGGCGAACGGCTCGACGACCATCCAGGTGCCGTCCGGCTTCAGTGTCTGCAACACGTGACGCGCGACGCCGGCCGGATCGCCCATGTCGTGCAGACAGTCGAAACACGTGACGAGATCGTAGTCTCTGCCGGGGAATTCCTGCGCCGCGCCGACTTCGAAGCGCACGTTCGGCAGGCCGTGGTCCTTCGCATGGGCGTTGGCCGCGGCTATCGACGGTGCGTGAAAGTCGAAACCAACGAAACTCGAATTCGGAAACTCCTTCGCCATGATCAACGTCGAGTGGCCATGCCCGCAGCCGACGTCCGCGACCGCCGCGCCACGCGTGAGTTTGTCGACGACACCCTCGAGACTCGGCAGCCACGCCTGCACGAGATTCGCGATGTAGCCCGGCCGAAAGAAGGCCGCCACCGCACAGAACAGGCAGCCCGCCTGATCGCCCCAGGCCACGCCGCCGCCATGCAGGAACGCCGACTGCACTTTGGGCTGAATCTCGATGTAGGCAGCGGCCGCGTCGAAGGCGCCCTGCATGTACACCGGGCTGTCGGGGTTGGCGAACACCATGGCCTGCTCGGGCGGCAGTGAGAAGCATCCGCTCTGCGCGTCGTAGGCGATATAGTTCGACGCCGCGTTGGCCGCACACCACTCGCGGACATGGCGTTCGGCGAGACCTGCAGCGGTGGCCAATGCCATCGGGGTCATGGGCCCCTGTTCCTGCAGCAGGCGGTAGAGGCCGAGCGCGTGACCAATGCGGACGAGTCCGACAGTGAATGCGCCGCCAAGGTCTGCCACGATCTGACCCATGAAAGCCTGCAATTTGTTCGGGTCCATTGGGAAGTCCTTCTCTGGTGGATGGGGGGCGAGTCGAACGCGTTCAGATATCGTCGAAATAGGGCGGGTGAATGATCGCCCGCGGATGATTCAGGAACACCCGTTCGAGATGCGCGGGATGCGCGGGATCGAGCGCCGCGAACCAGCCGCGGATTTCCGCGATGGGCGTGTGCCGGTTGTCCGGATCCCAGTGGTCATCGGTGGCCGTGAAACAGCGCGTGCCATTGTCGCCCTGCGCGATTGATTGGCAGGTCCAGTCGAGGATGCGCTGGCATTCCTCGACACTGCGTGCGACCACCTCGCCGATACTCGCGCTTGCGGGCACTTCCCAGCGCTCGGCACGGTAGATGGGGCCGTGATCGATGATCTCGTCGATCTCGTGCAGGGTCGTCCCGTGGTGCGTGCGACGGCTGCGATTGACGACGGGCTGACACCACACGCCCCAGCAGCCGCCGTGCTCCGGCGGACCGGGATGGATGTTCACTGCACCGTAATGCGCCTTGCGCAGGTGATGTGCTTTCAGCACGACCCCGCTGACATGGGAAATGAGGAGGTTGTAATCGCAGGCATCGATGGCCTTGAGGACCTCGGGCTTCGTGGCCGCGTTGCCCATCTCCCAGAAGATCAGCTGTGGATGGCGAAAGTGTCGCTGCACGATGGTCATGACTTCATCGGCCAAATCAGGCAGCGACGTCAGCACCAGCACCCGGTAGCGATCGTTCATGCTGTCTTCCTTCATTCGAACACGAAACCGGCGTAGCCGTTCGCGGCGACTTCGTCGCACTTCTGCCGGAACGTCGGCAGCCCGCCGCCATACAGCTGGAATACGCGTGCCTTGCCGGGGATAT
>LNFM01000722.1_pt1 | contig 82723 bp, 87 predicted proteins | sample 596031 | NCBI WGS metagenome assembly LNFM01 (sample SAMN04254537, study PRJNA301005) | activated carbon metagenome | isolation source: dual media filters at the Ann Arbor, Michigan drinking water treatment plant | place: USA: Ann Arbor | reverse complement strand
GTTGCCGGAAAGCTTTCAATCGTTGTCTGACCCGCAAACCTCCAATGACGGCCGGGTTCGTCGCGGCACGCCAGACGGTAGTAAGCTAGGCGGATTGTGCGGCTACCATCTTCCCATTCGATCAATTGGGAGCAAAATGCATAGTGTCCCCAGCATCTGGGATCATCGTGATTGTGCGATACAGGATCGCGTTGGGCCTCATCCGCCCAGACTTCGTCCACGATTCGCCCCCGACGACCGAGCCCACCGGAACCGCGCAAGCTAACCGGGGCACTGAAATTTACGGTGGCACCAATGTGACTTTTCAGAAGCGGCATGTGCAAAGACTAAGATTCACAACCTACTTGTCAATTACATCGTTTCCGTTCAGGAGGGATAAGAAAACTTCACGCCCCCGCCTTCGCCTCTATCTCCTTGCGGCCTTCCTCGATCAGCCGCGCCGTCGCAGTCTCGATGTCGCTTTGCAGGCGCTTGAAAAAAACTTCCTTGTCGAGACCCGGCTGGATCGGATCGAGGATTTCCACAATCACCGTTCCCGGAATGCGCAGAAGCGTGCGGCGCGGCCAGAACAGGCCCGAGTTCAACGCGATCGGAACGCAGGGCACCTGCATGGAGGCATACAGGTGCGCGACGCCGTGCTTGTAGCGCGGCTCGGCGCCGGCGGCGCGCCTTGTCCCTTCCGGAAAAATGATGAGCTGGCGGTTGGCGGCAAGCTCGATGCGCGCCCGTTCCGTCATCGCCGCCAGCGCCTGTCCGCCGGCGCTGCGATCGACCGGCACCATGCGGCCCTTGATCATCAGCCAGCCGAAGATCGGAATCCAGGTGAGTTCACGTTTGACGATGAACAGCGGATCGTCGAACAGATGCACCAGCGCGAAGGTTTCCCAGGCCGATTGATGCTTGGCGGCGACCAGCAGCGGCCCTTTCGGAATCTTCTCGCGGCCGCGCAGCTCGAATTTGACGCCGCAGATCACGCGCAGCATGAACAGATTGATGCGGCCCCAGGTCTTCGCCACCCAGACGATGGCCTGAAACGGCAGAAAGAATGTCGGCAGTGCCAAAAACAGCATGAACGTCGTGTTCACGTAGAAAAACGCATTGAAAATGAGGGAACGCACGAGAATCAACACAGGCGTGATCGTCCTTTAAAGCGCGCCGTCGAGATCGAGACGCATCCGGCAAAGCGCGAAAAGATACTTCAGATATTCGGCGACCAGAAACCGGGCGGTCCCGAGATTCTGCCACCACGGCTCGGTTTTCACTTTTTCCGATATCACAGGATAGGGGATCAGCGCGACATCGGGCAATTGATGCTCGATTTCGGCCATGGCGCGCGGCATGTGCCAGTTCGACGTCACCACGACCAGCGATGTGAAGTTGTGGTCGCGGGCCCAGCGCTTGGTCTCCAGCGCATTGCCGAGCGTATTGAGGGCGGAACGGTCGAGATCGATGCAGCAGGTGAAGAACTTGGAATACAGCGGCGTCAGCCTCGCGATCTCGCTGGCGCTGGTGGCGCGGTGCACGCCGGTGATCAGCAGCCGCTTGCCGCGCTCGGAGGCCAGCAGTTCGATGGCGTCGGGAATGCGCGCGGCGGCGCCGGTCAGCGCCACGATGCCGTCGGCCTTGCGGTCGAGGGTGACTTCCTCGCTCGAAATCTGCAAGGCGAACCAGAAGAACCCGGCGGTCAGCAGCAGGCCGCCGGCCGCGGCAGCCGCCATGGTGAAAAAGCCGATCCAGCGGGCGAGACCTGCGAGCATTAAAACTTTCCTTGGCGCATGATCTTTTCGGAAATCCGGTTCCCCCTTTTCCGGTTCATGCGCTAGTCGATCATTTCCAGCGTGCGGTTGACGGTATGCCGCGATGTCAGCGCCGTCACCAGCGCGGTCAGGACGATCTGGCATAGCACGCCGACATAGCCGGCGAGCCCGATCGAGAACGAACCGAACAAAGCCTGCGTCTGGTCGCCGCCGGCGGTGCCGGCGAACCAGCCGCTGACCAGCGATGCCAGCGCGAACAGGAGAATCGCGCCGCCGCCGCCGATGGCGCCGCCTTGCAGGCCGAGCAGCAGAAAGTGGCGCTGGAAATTGCCGGCGATGAAGCCGTTCTTGGCGCCGACGAAATGCAAAACCTCGATCACGGTCTTGTTCGTGGCCATGGCGCCGCGCGTGGCGAACGTCACTGAAAGAATGGTGGCGGCGAACATCAGTATCAGCACGCCAATGCCGATGGCGACCGCGGTGCCGGCCATGGCGCGCATGCGGTCGACCCAGCCGCGATGATCGTCAAGCGCCGCGCCCGGCGCCTGCGCGGCGAGGACGCGCCGCAATTGCGCCAGATCGGGCGCGGCTCCGGTGGCGACCCTGACCACGATCAAACGCGGCACCGGCAGATCGGCCAAAGTCAGGCCGGAGCCGAGCCACGGCTCCAGCAGCTTGGCCGATTCTTCCTTCGAGTAGACGCGCACGTCGCCGATGCCGGCAAAGCCGCGCGCGGCGGCGGCGGCTTTTTCAACGGTGCCATCGACATCGCGGCCGGGCGCCGGCAGCACCTGGATGGTGACTTCGCGCGCGACGTCCGATTGCCACTCGCTGGCGGCCTGGTTGACCAGCATCACCGCGCCGGTGGTCAGCGACGCCAGAAACGTCATGATGGCGACGACGGCGATCAAGGCGCTGCCGGAAATCGAATTGCGCGGCACCAACGGCGTCTCGAAACGCGGCTTGGCGCCGTTCGCCAATCGCGCCGGCGCGGTCAACTCTCCTTGCGTTTCATCGGCCATCGTCATCGTTTCTAGTCGTAAATATGCAGCCGGCCGTCGTGCAGCACCAGCCGACGCGCATCGTACTGGTCCATCAGGGCGATATCGTGGGTGGCGATCACCACCGAAGTTCCGGATTTGTTGAGTTCGATGAACAGGCGCAGCAGGCGCTGCGCCAAAGGCGGATCGACATTGCCGGTCGGCTCGTCGGCGAGCAGCAATTGCGGCCGCGCGATGACCGCGCGTGCGATCGCGGCGCGCTGCTTTTCGCCGCCCGACAGCACCGGCGGCAGGGCCCACATCCGTTCGCCGAGATCGACCCAGCGCAGCAGCTCGATGACTTCGTCACGATAGCTGTCCTCTGGCCTGCCCATGACGCGCAGCGGCAACGCGACGTTCTCATACGTGGTCATATGATCCAGTAGCCGGAAGTCCTGGAACACGATGCCGATGCGGCGGCGCAAGGTCGCCACCGCGTCCTTGGACAAAGTCGCGACGTCATGGCCGAATTGCGTGATCAGGCCGCGCGTCGGTTTCATCGATAAAAACAACAGCTTGAGCAGCGAGGTTTTGCCGGCGCCGGACGGGCCGGTGAGAAACTGGAAGGAATGCGGCTCTATGCGGAAGGTGAGATCGCGCAGCACCTCGGGCCCCAGACCGTAACGAAGACCTACATTTTCGAATCGGACCACGCCCGTCTCCGGCAGTTGTCTTCTTTTAAAACCCCGAGGACATCCCCGACGCCAATACCAGCCCAGTCCCTGCCCCATTACCAGCGCCGCCGGACGAATTGAGCCAGCGGGCACCCGATTCCGTCCGATCGCCGTCGCGTGGCAGCCGAACGCCCCAGAATCGCGTCGTTACAGGAATATCACAGTGCCGCCATCGGCATAGGGCCCGCCATTGCGGCCGCTTCGGGCCGTTGTTCGCCCCGCCATGGTTTCCAGTCCATTAACGGTCGGCTGCTAGGTTTGGGCCAACTTCGAAGTCCGGATTGCACGTCAAAGTCCATGTTGATTGTCTGCCCCAACTGCGCGACCTCATACATGATCGATCCGGCCTCGGTCGGCCCGGCAGGCCGCGCCGTGCGTTGCGCGCGCTGCAAATCGACATGGTTTGCCGGGGCGGGCACCGGCAAATCAGCGCCCAGCGTGTCGGCCTTTGTCGATGGCGCGATTGCCGAAGCCGAAGCGGCCGAAGCTGGCAATGCCGCCCCGTCTGCCGCCGGCGATAGCGGCAATCCGCCGCCGGCCATGGAGCAACCGCCCGGCGCCGACGATTTCGGCGGCGACGCGCAAGACAATTTCCTCCCGAAAGCGGACTTCCCCGCCGTGCCGTTCGATGCGGCCAGCGAGAACAGCGATCTGGCGCCGCGCGCCGACGGCGTGCACGAAGAACATGCCGGTCTCACGATTACCGACGCACCGCCGCTGGTACCCCCGCTCGATACCGACCGCCATCCAGACGGGACGAGGGTCGGGACGGATACAGACGAGTCCGGAAGTTATATCGCCCGGCGCCAGCGTCTCAAGGCGCGCCGCCAGCAGGCCAAACGCACGTCCCGATGGACCGCGATCATCCTCCTGCTGTTTGCCTTCAACGTCGCCTTGATCGGCGCGCGCAGCGAAGTGGTGCGCTATCTGCCTCAGACCGCGTCGCTTTTTGCCGCGGTCGGCCTGCCGGTCAACCTGCGCAACCTGAAATTCGACAAGGTCAAGATCGTCAAGGAGGCGCAGGACGGCGTCAATATCCTGATCGTCGAAGGCTTGATCGTGAACACGGCCAACCAGCCGACCGAGGTCCCCCGCCTGCGTTTCTCGGCGCGCAATGCGACGGGGCAAGAAGTCTATACTTGGACCGCGCTGCCGCGACGCAGCCTGCTGCCGCCGGGCGAGCATGTCGAATTCCAGAGCCGCCTTGCCGCGCCGCCGGCCGACGCCACCGACGTGATGGTGCGCTTCTTCACGGCGCAGGACGCGGCCAGCGCCAGCAAGTAGCACGACGCAATCGTATTTCTAGAAATCCTTGAGCAGCCGCTCGATGTAATCGAGTTCAAGCTGCGGGCGCATGCTCTCGCCGAAGCGCTTGCGCAGTTCCTCGAGAATGCGGCGCGCGCGCTGCGCGTCGATCTCGCCCGGCACTTTCACCGTGGTGTCGTCGCCATATTCGCGGCCGCGCATCGGCCGGCCGAGCGGATCGGTGCCCTGCTCGGCGCGCTGACGTCCATTGCGGCCGGGCTGACCGGGACCGGGACCCATGCCGGGGCCCTGCCCCTGGCCTTGCTGCATCTGCTGCGCCAGACCTTGCGCGCCCTTGCGCATCGCCTCGAGCGCGCGGCCCTGGCCGTCGACAGCGCCATCGGCATCGCCTTCGCCGAGCGCGCCTTCGGCATCGCCCATGGCCTCACCGGCGCCGCCGAGCTCGCCCATCTCGTTGCCCTGCTCGCCTTGACCCTGTTCGCCTTCGCCTTTTTCGCCCTGGCCCTTCTGGCCCATGCCGCGCTGCTTCAACTGCTCAAGCAGTTTGTTGAGCCGGTCCTTGAGCGCCTGCTGATCCTGCTTCAACTCGCCCATTTGCTTGTTCGGACCGCGCTGGCCGCGCTGACGTTCGCGCCGATTGTCCTGGCCTTCCTTGAAGGTCTTGTCGCGCAATTGCTGCTGCTTGCGGATCATGTCGCCGAGCTCGTCGAGCGCCGAATTCATGTCATCGTCGCCGTCTTCGCCCGGCGCGCCGGGCCGCGCGGTTTGCAGATTTTCCATCATCTGCTGCAACTGATCGAGCAACTGCTTGGCGGCGTCGCGCTGGCCCGAGCGCGCCATCTGCTCGAGCCGGTCCATCATGCTCTTGAGATCCTGCTGGCTGAGCGTCCGGGTGTTGCGGTCGAGCGGCCGCGACAGCTGTTGCGGATTCTTGCGCATCTCTTCGGCTAGCGCCTGCAGGAACTTGTCCATCGCGGCGCGCAGATTATCCATCAGCTTCTTGAGCTCTTCATCGCTGGCGCCGCGTTCGAGCGCCTGGCGCAGCGCATCCTGCGCCTGACGCAGCGCCTGTTCGGCCTGCGAAACATTGCCGTCCTCGATCTGCAAGGCCATCGCCCACAGCCGCGCCACGACATCGCGCAACGCGTCGTCGCTCTTGGCGTTGCGCAGATCGAAGAACACCGAGCGTAGGCCAAGATAAATGCCGGCCTCGGTGGTGAAGCGCTCCGGCGCCAAAGCCAGCACATCGAGCGCGGTCAGTACCAGCGGCTTGTCGTTGGCGTCGAGCGCCAGAATCCGGCGCTGCTCGATCAAGGCGCGCGCCAACGGCTTGACGAAAATGCGCTGCGGCAACTGCACTTCGGTCGCGTCGCTGCGGCCTTCGTTGCCGGCCTCGTCGCGCGCGGTCAGCGTCAGCATGACGGTCGCGCCGGCCAGCGGATGTTCGGTCAGGTCCTGCGTGGTCTGCGCGATGCCGGCGCGCGCGCGCGCCTGCGGCAGCGTCAGCGGGTAATCCGGCGATGTATAAAGCGGGCGGCGCTCTTTACCTGCGGGCGGCGGGTCCTTGACGGCGAAGGTCGCCTTGGCTTCGACCACGCCGTAATCGTCGTCCATGCGATAGTCGAGACGCAGTGCGCCGCGCGCCTGCCGCTCCGGCTCCTTGACCAGCGAAATGTTGGGCGCGCGATCCGGGATGGCGTTGAAGGTCCAGACCGGGCTGACGCGGCCGACACCGGTCACCGACAGCGAGCCATCGCCCTTGATGGTGAAGCGGCGCTCGTCGGTGCCGGCCGGCGCCGACGACTTGGCGTCGGGCGGGGCTTCTTCCAGCCCGCCGACACGCACGATCTCAAACGACACCTTGCCGGTGGCGCGAATGACCAATTGGCTGCCCGCTGGCACGGACACCGGTTCGGCGGCATTCGTTGCGGTGTCGCCCGGCCGCAAGCCCGGCAGCATCACCGGCGGACGGCCGGTGTACAGCGGCGGCGTCACCCAGGCGTCGATGCGGAAGTTCGCTGGCGCCACCACGCCGCGCCAGTCGAAGGCGGCGGTGATGCGGCTCATGCGCTCGCCGCTGGCGGCGAAGAAACTGGCGACGACGAGAATGAGCGTCAGCGCGCGCAGCGCCATCGGATCGCGCAGCGATAGTTTCGGCTGCGGCCAGCCGGCCTTGAGATTGCGCGCCGACAGCAGCGCGCGCTCGATATGCGCGCGCCACAATGCCTGCGCCACCGGATCGTCGCGGTTGGCGGAAATTTCGTCGGCGACCGCGGTGGCCGGCCGATGCGTCGCGCCGCTCACGCGGTCGAGCCGGCGCAAGCCGTCATGATCGTTCGGCAGCCGCAGGCGCAGCAGCGGAATCGCCGAGATGGCGACGACGATCAAAAGAACGACAAGGGCGATGGCGCGCGCCAGAGGCGGCAGCACGATCCACAGACCGGCCCAGGACAGCGCCAGGAACAAGCCGACGGAAACCGACAGCGACGCCAGCGCCGGCCAGAACCGTTCCCAGAACAGGCTGCCGCGGGCGCGCTGCAGCGCGCGCGCCAGCAGAAGCCGCGGCGATTGCGGCCGGTCGGAACCCTGGTCGTTCAAGCCGTCCAAAAGCCGCTCCCTGCTCAGGAGAATCTCAAGCGGTCACCAACGCTAACACTCTGGCAATTGCCAGAGCAATTCCCAGGCCAGGTCACATCCTCGGCATCGGGCCCTAGCCTGTGCCGAAAGCCCGCCGGGCAGCCAATCGAGCGCAATTATTGCGACGGCAAGATGGCTGCAGTCGCCCCTCAGCTAAGGATTTCCGAGGGGAAGCACGCGAATGCGGGCCTTTTCAACATCAACCGATACGATGGCGCCGCCGACAAGTTCTTCCCGGGCTTGTCGAATTGCGTCCAGCACCGCGCTTCCCACGGTCTCCAGCGCCAGGGAACCACTTCGTAGCAGAATAACGCTCGGGCTGCGGCGTTGAGTCGCCGCAAGGATGGCCGAGAAATCGAGCTCGGCCGTTAAAATGATAAAACTGTTTTCTGACGCCCACGCCATGATCTCGCGGTCGGAAGCGTCGGGCGCGCCTTCATTGGACCAATGAACCGCCGTGAAGCCAGCGCCGGTGAGGAAATCGGCCCACGCCGGCGACAGATTCATGTCGATCAAAATGTTCATTCTTGGCCGGTGAGCGCGATCTCCCGCTCTTGCGACCGCCACGCCGCATAGCGCAGCGCTTCAAGAATATCCTCGCGTTCCAGATATGGATACTCCGCGAGCAAATCCTCGATGCTGCGGCCGTCTCCAATCTGGCCGACGATCATTCCCACCGTAACGCGAAGCCCGCGAATACAGGGTTTGCCGCCCATGACTTCGGGTTCTTGCGTTATCCGGCTGAAATCGCTCATGGCTATAAGTCCGCTCGGGCGCCCGATGGTACGCCGGTCCACCACCATTGGAAACGGCAGATCAGAGCCAATCCGGCAGCCGATCGAGCGCAATTAATTGGTCAACTTCAAGGCGCGGGCGGACGATGGCCCATTCATCGCCGTTCACCAGCACTTCCGGCACCAGAGCACGGGTATTGTAGGTTCCGGCCTGCACCGCGCCATAGGCGCCGGCAGTCATGACGGCCAGCAGCGCGCCGGAGTCGGGTTCCGCCATGTCGCGCTCCTTGGCCAGAAAGTCGCCGCTTTCGCACACCGGACCGACGACATCGGCCTTGATCCGGCGCGATGACACAGCCGGCACGGCGACCGGGCGGATTTCGTGATGCGCATCGTACAAAGTCGGGCGGATCAGATCGTTCATCGCCGCATCGACGACGACGAAGTTCTTCGCTTCGCCATGCTTCACGAACAAAACGCGCGTGACCAGGATACCCGCATTGCCGACGATCAGCCGGCCCGGCTCGAAAATGAGACGGCAGCCGAGATCGCGCGTCGCCTTCTTGACCACCGCGGCATAGGCGTCGGGCAGCGGCGGCGGATCGTTGTCGTCGCGGTAGGGAATACCCAGGCCGCCGCCGAGATCGACATGGCTGATGGTGTGGCCGTCGGCGCGCAATTCGCGCACGAAACCGGCGAGCAACGCGAAGGCATCGCCGAACGGATCCAGGTCGGTGATCTGACTGCCGATATGCATATCGACGCCGGCAACCTCGATGCCCGGCAACTTCGCCGCGCGTGCATAGACCTCTCGCGCGCGGCTGATCGGAATGCCGAACTTGTTCTCGGCCTTGCCGGTGGCGATCTTGTGATGCGTCTTGGCATCGACGTCGGGATTGACGCGCACGGAGATATGCGCGCTGCGCCCTTTTGAGGCCGCGATCTGCGATAGCAGGTCGAGTTCGGGCTCGCTTTCGACATTGATGCAAAGAATATTCTCGTCGATGGCCAGCGCCAATTCGCGCGCGGTCTTGCCGAGACCGGAGAACATGATCTTGTCGGCCGGAATGCCGGCGGCGCGCGCGCGCTTCAACTCGCCTTCCGAGACGACATCGGCGCCGGCGCCCAATTTGGCCAACGTCTTGATGACGGCTTGGTTGGAATTCGCCTTCATGGCGTAGCAGACCAAGGCATCGACATCGGAAAAGGCCGAGGCGAACACCTTGTAATGGCGCTCCAAGGTCGCCGTCGAATAGCAGTAAAACGGCGTGCCGACCGCGTCCGCCAATTCGCTGAGGTTCACCGCTTCGGCATGCAAAACGCCGCCGCGATAATCAAAGTAATGCATCGGACCAACGTGGAGTTAAGAGTTCGCGCGCTCAGTTGAGCAGGACGTCGAGCGGGATTCGTTTGTTCGGGCCCGTCGGCGCCAAAGGCTGGCCGTTCGGGCCGACGCCCGGATTGCCATCAGGCGCTGCGCCGCCGATCGGGCGGCTCATGTCAGCCCGGTCCGGCTGCGTCACGCCGTCGAGCGAGGCGCCCGGTGGCGGGTCGAGCGGACCTTTACGGCCGCACGCGGTCAGGCCGAGCGCAGCGACAAGCACGCCGATCGTGGCGAAACGGATGAACGAGGGGGCGCGGAATGAGGGCAAGCGGGTAATCTCCTGGAACGGCGGCCATCCTAGCAAAGCCGGCATAAAAGGCGAAATCGGTCACTCGATCACGGTTTGCCGGCCGGGCATGCGCCGGTCCGGGGCCTCGACGCCGTGCAGGCGCTCGCGCTGGGCCTCCAGCCAGGTCAGCCGCTTGAAGGCCTGCTTGCGGTCGTTGGAATTGGTCGCGGCGTTGAGACGCCATTCGGCGCCTTCGATCAGCAATTCCAATTGCGCCAGCGACAGCTTTGACGCCTCGGCCTCGGTATTGGCGCCACCCTTGAGGCGGCCCATTTTCGGTTCGGGCGACTTCACGGCTTTTCTTTTTCGAGCTTCTTGAGCCAGCGTTTGGCCTGCGCCTTGACGTTTTTCGGCGCCGTACCGCCATAGCTGACGCGGCTTTTCACCGACTTGTCGACCGACAGCACGTTGAAGACGTCTTCGGTAATGGTCTTGTGAATGGCCTGCATGTCGGCGAGCGGCACCTTGTGCAGGGCGACGCCGTCGGCGGCCGCCTTGGCGACGATGCGGCCGGTGATGTGATGCGCGTCGCGGAACGGGATTTTCAAGGTCCGCACCAGCCAGTCGGCGAGATCGGTGGCGGTGGCATAGCCTTCGCCGGCCGCCTTCTTCATCTTGGCGGCATCAGGAATGAGGTCGCCGACCATGCCGGTCATCGCCGCGATGGATAGCGACAACGCGGACAGCGCGTCCATGACGCCTTCCTTGTCCTCCTGCATGTCCTTGGCATAGGCGAGCGGCAGCCCCTTCATGACGATGAGAATGCCGTTGAGCGCGCCGATGATGCGGCCGGTCTTGCCGCGCACCAGTTCGGCGGCGTCCGGGTTGCGCTTCTGCGGCATGATCGACGAGCCGGTGGTGAACTTGTCGGTGAGCTTGACCAGGCCAACGAGCGGCGAGGTCCACATCACGATTTCTTCGGCGAAACGCGACAGATGCACCGAGGCAATCGACGCCGCCGCCAAGGTCTCCATGGCGAAGTCGCGGTCGGACACGGCGTCGAGCGAATTCGCCGCCGGCCGGTCGAAGCCGAGCGCCCGCGCCGTCATGTCGCGGTCGAGCGGAAACGAGGTGCCGGCAAGCGCCGCCGAGCCGAGCGGCATTTCGTTGAGACGCTTGCGCGCGTCGGCAAAGCGGCCGCGGTCGCGCGCCGTCATCTCGACATAGGCCAGCAGATGATGACCGAAGGTCACCGGCTGCGCGGTCTGCAAATGGGTAAAGCCCGGCATCACCGTACCGGCATGCTCGAGCGCTTTGGTGGCGAGGGCGATCTGGTAGGCCCTCAACGCCGCGTCGATCGTATCGATCGTGTCGCGCATCCACAGCCGGAAATCGGTCGCCACCTGATCGTTGCGCGAGCGCGCGGTGTGCAGGCGTCCGGCCGACGGGCCGATCAGGTCGGTCAGCCGGCTTTCGACATTCATGTGAATGTCCTCAAGCGCGCGCTTGAAGGTGAAGGTGCCGCCTTCGATCTCCGACAGGATCGTGTCTAGACCGTGTGCGATCTTTTTCGCATCGTCCGCCGCAATGATGCCTTGCTTGGCCAGCATGTCGGCGTGCGCCTTGGACGCGGCGATGTCCTGACGGTACAAGTGCCGGTCGAAGTCGATGGAGGCGTTGATTTCCTCCATGATGGCGTCGGGGCCGGACGCAAAACGGCCGCCCCACATTTTGTTGCTCATCGTCTCGCTCTTGTCGCCGATCTTGACCTAAAGGTTTCGCCGCTTATGACCGAACGTCCTTCGAAAAGCCTGGCCATCCGCCGCCTCGTCCTCGTTCTGGCTGGCGGCCTGGCCGGCGTGGCTATCGGTCTGGCCGGGGTATACGGGATTGCCACCCTGACAGGCAATCTGTTCGGCAAAAACGCCGCCAAGGATGCCGTTTGCCGCCCGGCCGTCGAGTTGGCGGCGAAAGTCGCGTCTTTTGCCAAAGGCGAGGTGGCGGCGGTCAGCATGGCCAAGAACCCGCTGCAAGTGCCGAACCTCACTTTCCAGGACGCGGCCGGCAAGGCGCTGACGCTGGAGAACTGGCGTGGACGCACCGTCCTGGTCAATCTGTGGGCGACCTGGTGCGTGCCCTGCCGCGAGGAAATGCCGGCGCTCGAGGCGCTGGAAAAGAAGCTCGGCGGGCCGAACTTCGAGGTGGTGACGATCAATATCGATACGCGCGATGCCGAGAAGCCGAAAACATGGCTCAAAGAGGTCGGCATCAGCGGCCTGAAATATTACGCCGATCCGAATGCCAAAACCTTCCAGGATTTGAAGGCGGTCGGCCGCGCTTTCGGCATGCCGACGACTATGCTGATCGATCCAAAAGGCTGCGAAATCGGCACCCTTGCCGGTCCCGCCGAATGGGCCAGCGACGACGCGGTGCAGCTGATCGAGGCGGCGCTGAAGGGCTAGGATATTACGCTTCGGTATCGACAGTCACCAGCGGCACTGCCGGGATCGTATAGACGTAATATCTCTGCTTCAGTTCGGCTTCGATCTTGGCCTGGTCGATCGCCGCCTGTGTGCTGTCAATCTGCTTCATCATGGATTGGCTCTGCACCTTGCGCGCGGCATTGATGCGGTCGAGGCCGGCCTGCGCCGCGAGATTGGAAAGGCCGGCGATCCGGTCGGCCTGAGCGCTGGCGAAGGCGGAGCTGACGGATGCCAGTGTCGACCGGGTCTGGTTCATGGAGTTGCCCAGGCTTTCGCGATTGGCCTTCATCTTGGACCAATACGTACTCTGGCGGGCCATTACCGCTTTGTAGGAACCGACGATTCCGACTTTAGAGGACCTAATCCCGACCATTTCCGCTCCACAGGAGGGGAAGGCTAGACCGTCAGAGTTAAGCAAGCCTTTAGGGCGCCGGCGGCGGCTTGACGCGCCAGCCGGCAACGCTCACCCGCATGAGCGAGATCGAGGCCATTTCGGTCAGCGAACTGGCCAAGCCCTTCGCCATGTCGCTGCCGGCAATCGCAAGAACGAGGTCGGCAAGGAAGGAAGGCAATTTATAACTTCGGCAGGACCAAGGCCTGTGGCGACGAGATAAGTTACCTCGTCGGCACCGGCTTTTCGCCGCGATAGTCATAGAAGCCGCGCTGCGTCTTGCGGCCGAGCCAGCCGGCTTCGACATATTTCACCAGCAGCGGGCACGGCCGGTACTTCGAATCGGCCAGCCCCTCGTGCAGCACCTGCATCACTGACAGACACGTATCGAGGCCGATAAAGTCGGCCAGCTCAAGCGGGCCCATCGGATGGTGCGCGCCGAGCCGCATCGCGGTGTCGATGGCTTCGACATTGCCGACGCCTTCATACAGCGTGTAGATCGCCTCGTTGATCATCGGCAGCAGGATGCGGTTGACGATGAAAGCCGGGAAATCTTCCGACACGGCGATCTGCTTGCCGAGCTTGCGGACGAATATCTTGCTCGCCTCAAAAGTCGAGTCGTCGGTGGCGATGCCGCGAATGACCTCGACCAGTTCCATCAGCGGCACCGGATTCATGAAATGAATGCCGATGAAACGCTCCGGCCGGTCGGTCGATGACGCCAGCCGCGTGATCGAAATCGACGACGTGTTGGTGGCGATGATGGCTTCCGGCTTCAGCGAGGCGCACAAATCGGAAAAGATCTTGCGCTTGGCTTCTTCCTTTTCGATGGCGGTTTCGATCACCAGATCGCACGAGGCGAGATCGTCGTATTTTTCCGCCGCCTTGATATGCGACAGGCCGGCCTTGCGCTCTTCTTCGGTGATCGTCTTCTTGGCGACCTGCTTGGCCATGTTGCCGTTGATGGTGGCAAGCGCCGCCTTGATGCGGTCGGGCGCCACGTCATTCAACATCACGTCGAACCCGGCCAGCGCGCAGACATGGGCGATGCCGCCGCCCATCTGGCCGGCGCCGACCACGCCAATCGTCTGAATATTCACGGCCATCATTTTATCCGATCGAAACTGCTTCGCTGCTCTTTTACGCCGAACCGCAAGACCGCGCCACTGTGGCGCGGCCGTTTAATTAAATTGCTGCTCGACGGCCATTCACTTGCCGTTCACTTACCAATCACTTGCCTATCTTGCCCAACTCGTCGGCCAGTTCCGGCAGCGCCGTGTACAGATCGGCAACCAGGCCATAATCGGCAACTGCAAAAATTGGCGCTTCCTCGTCCTTGTTGATCGCGACGATCACCTTGGAGTCTTTCATGCCGGCGAGATGCTGGATGGCGCCGGAAATGCCGACCGCGATGTAGAGATCGGGCGCGACAACCTTGCCGGTCTGTCCGACCTGCCAGTCGTTCGGCGCGTAGCCGGCATCGACCGCGGCGCGCGAGGCGCCCATCGCCGCGCCAAGCTTGTCGGCGACCGGCTCGATATATTTGGTGAAGTTTTCGCGGTTCTGCATGGCGCGGCCGCCGGAGATAATGATCTTGGCCGAGGTCAGTTCGGGACGGTCGGACTTCGACAGTTCTTCGCCGACGAAAGACGACAGCGCCGGATCGGCCGCCGCCGTTGCATTTTCGACCGAAGCCGAGCCGCCGGCGCCGGTGGCCTGGAAAGTCGAGGTGCGCACGGTGATGACTTTCTTCGCGTCCGTGGACTTCACGGTCTGGATGGCGTTGCCGGCATAGATCGGCCGCTCGAAGGTGTCGGGCGCGATCACCTTGGTGATTTCGGAAATCTGCATGACGTCGAGCAAGGCAGCGACGCGCGGCATGACGTTCTTGCCGTTGGTGGTCGCGGGCGCGACGATGTTGTCATAATTGCCGGCGAGCGACACGATCAACGCCGCCAAAGGTTCAGCGAGGTGATGTTCGTAAGCAGCGCCGTCGGCGAGCAGCACCTTGGCAACGCCGTCGAGCTTGGCCGCGGCATCCGCCGCCGCCTTCGCGTCCTTGCCGGCGACCAGAATGTGCACGTCGCCGCCAAGTGCCTTGGCGGCGGTCAGCGCCTTGTTGGTGGCGTCCTTGAGCGACTTGTTGTCGTGCTCGGCGAGAAGAAGCGTGGCCATGATCAGATTACTCCCGCTTCGTCTTTAAGTTTGGCGACAAGCTCGGCGACCGAGCCGACCTTGACGCCGGACTTGCGGCCGGCCGGTTCGCCGGTCTTGACGATCTCAAGCCGCGGCTTGGTATCGACGCCGTAATCGGCCGCGGTCTTTTCCTCGATCGGCTTCTTCTTCGCCTTCATGATGTTCGGCAGCGAGGCATAGCGCGGTTCATTCAGGCGCAGATCGGTGGTGACGATCGCCGGCGATTTCAATTTCACCGTTTGCAGGCCGCCATCGACTTCGCGCGTCACCGCGATGCTGTCGCCGTCAATGGCGATCTTGGACGCGAAAGTGCCCTGCGCCCAGCCGAGCAGCGCGGCGAGCATCTGACCGGTCTGGTTTGAATCGTCGTCGATGGCCTGCTTGCCAAGAATGACGAGGCCCGGCGTTTCCGCGTCGACGATGGCCTTGAGTATCTTGGCGACGGCGAGCGGTTCGACGATGCCTTCGGCCTTCACCAGGATGCCGCGGTCGGCGCCCATGGCGAGCGCGGTGCGGATGGTCTCCGAGGACTGCGCCGGTCCGATCGACACCACGACGATTTCGGTCGCCTTGCCGGCCTCTTTCAGACGGATCGCCTCTTCGACGGCGATTTCGTCGAAAGGGTTCATCGACATCTTGATGTTGGCCAGTTCGACGCCTGAGCCGTCGGCCTTGACGCGAATTTTGACGTTGTAATCGACGACCCGCTTCACGGGCACCAGAATCTTCATCGTTTCATTCCCCGCGGGGTCGTTTTCAAGTGGGCGGCCGGTAGCTAAAGGCCGCGACATTGGCATGTCAACGTTTGTGCTGCGGCGCAGCGCCGCTAAATTTCAGCGATTTTGCCCTGGGGTCCACAACACGTCATCCGCGCCTTTGCCGTTGGCGTAGCGGCCGGCGACGAACAGATAATCCGACAGCCGGTTGACGTATTTCAGCGAGGGCGGCGACACCGTTTCGCCAGGCTGGTCCATCAGCGCGACCATGATGCGCTCGGCGCGGCGGCAGACCGTGCGCGCCAGATGCATATAGGCGGAGGCGGCGCTGCCGCCGGGCAGGATGAAGGATTTCAGCGGCGCGAGGTCGGAATTCAACAGGTCGATCTGGTCTTCGAGCCATTTGACCTGGACCTCGGTCACGGTCAGTCGCGCACCGCCCGGACCCTTCTCCGACAGGCAGAGATCGGCCTCGACGTCGAAAAGGTCGTTCTGGATGCGGGAAAGGGCCTTATCCAGCGCCGGATCGCCCGCCGTGTGCAGGCGCACCAGGCCCATCACGGCATTCACCTCGTCGAGCGTGCCGTAGGCATCGACACGCAGATCATACTTCTTGATCCGCGCGCCGGACCCAAGCGCCGTGGTGCCGTCGTCTCCGGTGCGTGTGTAGATGCGGTTGAGGACAACCATGGCGCCCGTTTCTTCCTAGCCTCGCATGAACCAGATCGCCGCCATGATGACGATGATGGCGACAAATTGCAGCAGGACGCGCAGCCGCATGAGCTTTTGCGATGTATTGGGCGAGCCGCCGCGCATCATGTTGAGGAGGCCGAGGACGAGAACGATGGCGACCGCAACGATGGCGACCGGCACCAAATAGGTCGAGAAAATGTCTGACATGGGCGGCCTATTAGCACCCTCCGGGCCGGCGTGCCAACGGGGGCGCACATGTCCCTTCGCCGCTTTGGGCATAGCTCGACTCGCCGCCAGGTTGCATATAGTCTATATGGCGTTGCAGGGCTGTGCGTAAAGGTGGGGAATGGGGACTGGCCTGCGTACCAGAGTGGCCTCGGGCCGCTCCGGGAGCGTATTCGGCGCTGCCGCCGGCGGCCCGTCCCTCGATCCATTCGCCGACACGCCCCTTGCAACCCTTCGGCCGGAGGCGAACGATCCCGCGGGCGACGGCCGCTTCCGCGAAATCGACTGCGTCCGCCAGCGTCTCCCCAGCAAAATCATCGCAAATGCCGAACTGCGGGCGGCGCGGCTCGGCATCGGCGCCGATCGCGTCCTGATCGCTTCCGGCGCGCTCGACGAGGAAGTCTATCTGCGGGCGCTGGGCGAAATCTGCGGCGTGCCCTTCGAACCACTTACCGGCGTTCCGCGCGCGCAATGTCCGCTGGATGACGACCGCCTGACGGACGCCGCCGCCACCGGCCTGCTGCCGCTCGCCATCGACAATGCTCTGGTCTTCGTGGTCGCGCCGCGCGGCGTCGCGGCGCGCAAGATTTTGGCGCTGATTGAAGAGACTCCGGCCACGGCGGCGCGCTTCCGTTTCACCAGCAGCGCGTGCTTCAACCGCTTCGTCATGCGCGGCGCCGGCGCGCGGCTGGCGGCAAACGCCACCGATACGCTGAAGCAGAAATGGCCGGCGCTGTCGGCCGCCTCGCCCTACCGGCTGGGCGATATCGTGACATTGACGCCGATCATGCTGTCGATCGCCGCCGCGGTGTATTTCGTCCCGTCGGTCACGGCCCACGCCATCGAGATTCTTCTGGCGAGCGTCTTCATCGCCTGGCTGGCGTTGCGGCTGACCGGGGCCTGCGTGCGCCGGCCGCGCGCGGCGCTCGAACGCGCCGAACAAGACGATGCCCTGCCGGTCTACACCATCATCTGCGCGCTTTATCAGGAAGCGTCCTCGGTGAACGGGCTGTTGTCGGCGATCGAGCGGCTGGACTATCCGCACGAAAAACTCGACGTCATCCTCGCCATCGAACAGGACGACCGCGACACGCGCGCCGCCATCGCCGCGCGCAAGACCCGCATGCCGGTCACCGTCATTCCGGTTCCGCCGATGGGGCCGCGCACCAAGCCGAAGGCGCTCAATGTCGCACTGCCTTTTGCGCGCGGCGCGTTTACCGTCGTCTTCGACGCCGAAGACCGGCCGGAGCCGGACCAGCTGCGCCGCGCCTTGCAGGCATTTTGCGTTGGCGGCGCCGAGCTCGCCTGCGTGCAGGCGCGGCTGTGCATCGACAATACCGCAGACAGCCTGATCGCGCGTTATTTCACCGCCGAATATGCCGGGCAGTTCGATGTCTTCCTGCCCGGACTGACGGCTATGCGGTTGCCGCTGCCACTCGGCGGATCGTCCAATCATTTCTACACCGCGGTCTTGCGCAAGGTCGGCGCCTGGGACGCCTGCAATGTCACCGAGGATGCCGATCTCGGCATGCGGCTGGTACGCTTCGGCTACCGCGCCGACATGATCGACTCCACAACATATGAAGAAGCGCCGGCCGATGCCGGTCCCTGGCTGCGCCAGCGCACGCGCTGGTTCAAAGGCTGGATGCAAACCTGGCTGGTGCATATGCGCGAACCGCTGCGGCTATTGCGCGATCTCGGCCTGCCGGGCTTTCTCGGTTTTCAACTCATGGTCGGCGGCAATGCGCTGGCCGCTCTGGTGCATCCGCTGTTCATGGCCGGGCTGATTTACGCGCTCGCCAGCGGCAGCGACATTCTCAACGGCGACGCCGCCGCTTTGTCGGTGCCCGGCACTCTGTATGGCGCCGCCGCGGTCATCGGCTATTTGAGTTCGGCGTTTCTCGGCTGGCTCGGGCTGAAACGCCGGGGGCTCGGGGCCACGGCCTGGGTACTGCTGCTGACGCCGGTGCATTGGCTTATGCTGTCGTACGCGGCGTGGCGCGCGCTGTTTCAATTGTTCTTTGCGCCCTACCGCTGGGAAAAAACCACGCATGGTCTGGCGAAAACATCGCACCGCGCCGCCAGGATCACCCGCGCGCTGCTGGATCTCGAACGTGAAATCGATGGCCTGACGAAATGTGGCGAACTGCCGGCGGTAGGCGAGACCGCTACAAATACTTCCGCAATTCGGCGGCGGCCTCGGCGGGTGGCCGCTTCAGGCTGAACGGCGCGACGAAGCGGCCCTGCTTGTCCATCAGATAGACCAGCGCGGTGTGGTCCATGCTGTAGTCGTCCTTGACCTTGTCGCTCGGCACTTTCTTGGCATAGACGCGATAGGCCTTCTCGGCCGCCTCGACCGCCGGGCGGCTGCCGGTGGCGCCGCGCACGCGCGGATCGAAGCTCGACAGATAGTCCTTCATTTTCGCCGGCGTGTCGCGTTCGGGATCGACCGAGATGAACAGCGCGGCGGTGCGGTCGGCATCCTTGCCGAGCGCGCGCATCAGTTCGGACACTTCGAACAGCGTGGTCGGGCAGACATCGGGACAATGGGTGAAGCCGAAGAACACCAGAAACGGCTTGCCCTTCATGTCCTGATCGGTGATCGGCTTGCCGTCCTGATCGATCAGCTGGAACGGGCCGCCAATGGCCGACGCGCCCGGTGCGCCGCTACCGCCGCTGCCGAGATTGCCGGTGGCGAACATGAACACGCCGAGGAAAATCACCAGGCCGGTGAGAAATGCGGCGAGGACCAGCAGAATGTGCGAGGCGCGCGATGTCATGGTGATGAACACATCCCTAAAAGCACGCCATCCACCCGGTGCGCACCATTTCGAAAAACACCGCCGTGCCGAAATACGCCCATAACCCGCCGGTGCCGGCGATCAACAAGCCGGCCACAATCGCGGCCAAGATGGCCGCCCACGGCATTGTTGATGATGAGACGGTCGCCGGCATGATCAACCTTCGGGGTTCCTCAGAGTGCGTGACGGACGCTCCCGGAACTCCCACATAAGTCTGTGCGGCGACTAAGGCAACACGTGGGACGGGCGTGCGGCAATTCTCCCCCGCGTTAACCATATCGGTATCGATAAATGCATAAAAACCGGGCTTTTCGGGAGTTGCGTTGACTCAAATGGTTAAAGTCGCAATGTATGACGCTTGAGAATTCAGCATTTAGGATATGGAGCACGTCATGCGTACCGCTTTGGCCCTCGCCGCCGCGATCTCACTGTCGCTCGCCGGTTCGGCCGCCTTGGCTCAGAATGCGGCCGCCCCGGCGGCCGCGAAATGCGAAAATCCGAACGCGCTGGGCGTCGCCCGCATCGTCGAAATCGACACCACTGGCGGCCCGGGCTTCGGCTTCGAACACTTCAAGGCCTACGACTTCCTCCAGGACAAGGAAGTCGTTCTGACGTTCGACGACGGTCCGTGGCCGGGCCACACGCCGGCGGTGTTGAAAGCACTCGCCGACCAGTGCACCAAGGCGCTGTTCTTCCCGATCGGCAAGCATGCCGGCTGGCATCCGGAAATTCTCAAGCGCGTCGCCGCCGCCGGTCACACCATCGGTACGCACACCTGGTCGCACAAGGACCTGTCGCGCCTGACCGACGACGAAGCGAAGGCTGAAATCGAAAAGGGCATCGCCGCGGTGTCGATCGCGCTTGGCGGCAAGCCGGTCCCGCCGTTCATCCGCTTCCCGGCGCTGCGCCACCCGCCGGCGATGGTGAAATATGTCGGCGAACGCAACCTATCAATGTTCTCAACCGATCTCGACTCCTTCGACTTCAAGGCGCGCAAGGGCGACCAGGTCATCAAGACCGTGATGGCCAAATTGCAGAAGATGGGCAAAGGCATCGTCTTGATGCATGACTTCCAGCAGGCGACAGCGTCGGCCGCGCCCGAACTGCTCAAGCAGCTCAAGGACGGCGGCTACAAGGTGGTCCAGATCACCGGCAAGACGCCGACCGAGCCGAAGAAGGAATATGTCGACATGGTGATCAAGGAAATGGGCGGCGGGCTTGATGAAGCACGTCCGATGTCGAGCGTGATCAAGACGATCCCGAGCAACTAATCGTCACCGTCAAAACAAAACGGCCGTGCAGCAATGCACGGCCGTTTTTTGTTGTTTGCACGCTACCAGTTATTCGCCGGCCGCCATTATTTTCCGGCCGCCTTGCGCAAGGCGTCGTTGATGCGATCCTGCCAGCCCGGGCCGTCTTCCTGGAAATACTCAAGCACGTCCTTGTCGAGGCGCAGCGATACCATCTCCTTGACGCCGGGCAGCGACGGCGCTGCCTTGGCCGGCGCTTCGACCGGCTTGGTGGTGACCGCCTTGAACAGGGCTTCGGCATCCTGCCGGCTGTCACCTATGCGGCGCGGCCGCTCATTCTTGATGTCTCGCTTCACGACGCGCTCCTCCCTCGCGGCGGCGGCGCTTCGCGCCAGCCGACCACGGCGGCTTCGATGACTTGCTGGTTGGCGCAATTGCGCCAGGCCGCGCCCTGCCAGTGACACAGATAAGGCAGGACATAGGTTCCATTGTGGTCTTCGCAGAGCAGTTGCACGGCCAGTTCCGCCGGCGGCGGGCCGCCGTTGAACTCGCTCAGACGGTGCTGGCGGGTCGCCATACTTTGGACCTGTTCGATTTCGGTGTTGCACACCCTCTATAGCAGACGTTCTTGCCTTGCGCCCCATTTTAAGGCCACAGTCACGCGGCGGCCTGCAAACCCCGAATCAGTTCGGTCCACGGTTTGGGAGGCACTATCCAAAAACCACAGGGGCACTTAGATGGATGAAGATGTCCGGAAATCGGTCCGGGCCAACAAGGAATTGTCGCGTATGGCCACGATGAGCATGCCCAAGAAAGAAGCGGCGGCCGAGCCGGCGGCAGTAGCCAAGGCCGGTCAGAACCGTCCTGTCCTCGGGCGCTTCCGGCTTCAGGTCGATCGGCAAACCAAGGCCACTTTCGCATCGATGGATGAGGCCGAGACGGCCGGCAAAGCCATCAAGAAGGCGCACCCGATCGTGCAGGTTTCGGTCTACGACGCCGAGCAGAGCGCCCAGACATTGCTGGACTGAAACGTCCGCACGCGGGCAGCCTTCGCCCGGGATTTAGCGAGCCCGCTGTCGAAAGCCGCAGGAGTAGCATGCGACGCATTGTAGTCACCGGATATGGCATCGTATCTCCGCTGGGTTGCGGCGCCGATCTGGTGTGGCAACGCTTGCTCGCGGGCCGGTCCGGCATTCGCCGCCTGTCCGACAATCTCGTACCCGATGTGCCGGCCAAGATCGCGGGCGTGGTGCCGACGATTGCCGAGGATGCCGAAGGCGGCTTCGATCCGAACCGCACCGTCAATGCTAAAGAACAGATGCGGATGGATCGTTTCATCCAGTTCGCCATGGCCGCCGCCGATGAAGCCATCGCGCAAGCGGGCTGGGCGCCGGCGACCGACGCCGAGCGCAATCGCACCGCCACCATCATCGCGTCCGGCATTGGCGGCTTCGCCACCATGAAGCAGGCGGTGCACACGATCGACCAGCGCGGCGCGCGCAAGCTGTCGCCGTTCACGGTGCCGTCCTTTCTCGTCAATCTCGCCGCCGGCCAGATCTCGATCCGGCACGGCTTTCGCGGGCCGATCGGCGCGCCGGTGACCGCTTGCGCCGCCAGCCTGCAAGCGCTCGGCGACGGCGCGCGCCTGATCCGCACAGGAGAGGCCGACGTCGCGGTCTGCGGCGGCGCTGAAGCCTGCATCGAGCGCGTCAGCCTCGGCAGCTTCGCGGCGGCGCGCGCGCTCTCGACCGATTTCAACGATACGCCGGCGCGCGCATCGCGGCCCTTCGACCAGGCGCGCGACGGTTTTGTCATGAGCGAAGGCTCCGCCGTGCTGGTCATCGAGGCGCTCGATCATGCGCTCAAGCGCGGCGCCACGCCGCTGGCCGAGATCGTCGGCTACGGCACCACGTCGGACGCCTACAGCATGGCGGCGGCGCCCGCCGACGGCGAGGGATTGCAGCGCTGCATGCGGCTGGCGATCGAAGCCGCCGGCATCGCGCCGGACCAGATCGGTCACATCAATGCGCATGCGACATCGACGCCGCTGGGCGATGCCGCCGAACTGACCGCCATTCGCGGCGTATTCAACGGCGCGCGCGTCTCGATCACATCGACCAAGGCCGCGACCGGGCATCTGCTGGGCGCCGCCGGTGCCATCGGCGCGATCTTCGCCATCGGCGCGCTGCGCACCGGCACACTGCCGCCAACGATCAATCTCGAAACGCCGGACGATCTTGCCGAAGGCCTCGATCTGGTCGGTCCGAAAGCGCGGACGCAGACGGTCGATTACGCCATGGCCAACGGCTTCGGCTTCGGCGGCGTCAATGCATCGATGCTGCTCAAGCGCTGGGCAGCGTAACGCCGCGCTCCTAATAAAGAACGGAGCGGACCACTGGCCCGCTCCGCTTATGAAGAAACGAAAAGTCTAGCGGCGGCGCGAGCAGTGGCGTTTGCCGTCGCGGCCGGTCCAGCAATTCCGCGCGGCGCGGCGGTTGATGAGGTTCGGACCGCCGGTTACCGCACCGATGACGCCGCCAACGACAGCGCCGGGAGGTCCGGCAATGACAGCGCCGGTGCCGGCGCCGATAGCAACACCTTCAAGGGTACCGGCCTGCGCCGCGAGCGGCGCCGCAACCAATGCCAATGTCAGAAAGCCAGCCTTCAGAAACGAATTCATAGAAATCTCCTTGGGTTTTCAAATAATTACTGGGACAAGTCGGCCTGAGGCATATTGTTCCGACAACGGAACGGCGGGCGGGAAGTTAAGTTGAGTTCTATGGTGCGTCGCGGCGAACGATTACCCATATGTCCTGTGCCGGACGCTTCACATTGAACGAGAACTGGACTTCCCCGTGCCGGACATAGTGACACTCACGATCAACCCCTCAGTCGATATTTTCGTCAATGTCGAGCATGTCGAGCCGACGGCGAAGCTGCGATGCTCCTCGCCCAAACGCGATCCGGGCGGCGGCGGCATTAACGTCGCGCGCGTCGCGCACCGGCTCGGCAGCGACGTCGCGGCGATTTATCCGGTCGGCGGCGCGCTCGGAAAACTGCTGCAGCGGCTGGTCGAGCGCGAAGGCATCGACAGCATCGTGACGCCGTCGCATGTCGAGACCCGCGAGAATTTCACCGCCTACGAGACCGATAGCGGCAACCAGTTCCGCTTCGTGCTGCCGGGCTCGAAATTGCACCGCGCCGAATGGGAAGCCTGCCTGGAACGGCTGGTGTCGCTGCCGTCGAAACCGAAATTCGTCGTCGCCAGCGGCAGCGTGCCGCCCGGCGTGCCGGACGATTTTTTCGCCCGCGTCGTCAAGGCGGCGAAACAGATGGGCGCGCAGACCGTGGTCGATACGTCGGGCTCTTCGCTGTCGGCGGTACTCGATGAGGGCGTCATGCTGTTCAAGCCGAACCTGAACGAGTTGAGCGAGATGGCCGGCGCCACGCTCGATAGCGACGACGCTTGCATCGCTGCGTGCCGCAAGCTGATCGTCAGCGGCCGCGCCGAGGCCGTGGCACTGACGCTCGGCGAAAAAGGCGCCTTGCTGGTGACCGCCAGGCGCGTCTGGAAAGCCAAGCCGCTCGACATCGAAATGGTCAGCGCGGTCGGCGCCGGCGACAGTTTCGTCGGCGGCATGGTTTCGGCGCTCGCTGCCGGGAAGCCAATGGAAGACGCGTTCCGGATGGGCGTCGCCGCCGGCTCCGCCGCGGTAATGAGCCCCGGCACCGAACTGTGCAGCGAAGCGGACGTCAAGCGGCTGCTGCCACAGGTGGAGATCGGGGAAATCGAGAAGGTGCCGGTGTGAGCTGCGCCCGTCTTCGCCCAAGAGGGCTACGACGGGCAACCTTCGCGTAAGAAGGTTGGCTTGCCAACCGAAGCGCGACTCGCCCGTCTTCGCCCAAGCGGGCTACGACGGGCAGTCTTCGCGCTTAAGGCTGGCTTGCCAGTCGAAGCTGCGGAGCAGCGAAGACTGGAGCGGGTGAAGGGAATCGAACCCTCGTCGTGAGCTTGGGAAGCTCCTGCTCTACCATTGAGCTACACCCGCATCGATTTTGTATTCGCAGATTATTTTGCCGTGCGCAATTTGGCGCGCAAGCAGATGGAACAAATACCGAACGCACTGGTACGGCACCGGCCAAACAGCCACTAGGAACGGCCAACAACAAGCCGCGTTGAGTCCGCGTGTTGTGGTTGCGTGGAGTATGCGTGATGCAGATGAAAAATGCCCTGCTGGCGCTGACCGAAGCAGTGCGCCGCGCCCGGCTGGAAATCGCCTGTTACCAGGATCCGACCTGCCGCGGCTCCGCCGAAGGCACGGTGGATCGGCTTGCCAAACTTCTTGGCGATGAAGAGATCAACGCCGCGATGGCGCTCATCGATCCCGATGCGGAAAGTCCGTCGATCGTTCCGCAGCACGACGATCAGCGCCAAACGGTCGGGAGGCACTGATGCGCAGCCCCGCCCTCGCGCCCGGATTTGAAGAGCCGGTGCATCTCGTGCTGTGCGACTTCGGCCGGCTCGGCCTCGCCTACACGGAAACCGATCCGGTGACGACAGAACTCGCCGTGGTCGAGAACATGCTGTCCGGGGAATACGGCAGACCGGTCCAGGTCGTCGCGTTCAGCGTGTCGGAAGGCTGGGCGCGCGACGTCTCCGAAGACGTCGCGCATGAAGTGCTCGAAATGGCGCGCAAGGACGGCCGCGTCATCCCGGCGGGGACGCAGGCTTTCCTCGAAACCTTGCTCGACGAACAGCTGGAGCCGGAATTGATCGCTTAGGCCGACCTGCGCGCGAGGAGGCTCCAGACGACCAGAACGAGAATGGCGCCGAGCACCGCACCGATAAAGCCGGCGCCCTGGCCGGGCTGATACCAGCCCATCGCCTGACCGATATAGGTCGCGACGAACGCGCCGACGATTCCGAGAATCGTGGTCAGGATAAACCCGCTCGGCTCGTTCGAGCCGGGATGCAGGAATCTCGCAACGATGCCAGCGAGAAACCCGATGATGATCGTCCAGATAATGCTCATGTCAGCCACCCCCTTGTAATAAAATGTCTGGGTTGCAACGCCGCAGACGCCGTTTGGTTCGGCTCAAGCCTTGAAATGCTTCGACAGCTTCAGGCTCTGCGCCTGATAGTTCGAGCCGATGCCCTGGCCGTACAGTTTGTCCGGCATCGCCAGCATCTTCTCGTAGACGAGACGGCCGACGATTTGGCCATGTTCGAGAATGAACGGCACTTCGCGCGAGCGCACTTCGAGCACCGCGCGCGAGCCCTTGCCGCCGGCCCCGGCATAGCCGAAGCCGGGATCGAAGAAGCCGGCGTAGTGCACACGGAATTCGCCGACCAGCGGGTCGAACGGCACCATCTCGGCGGCGTAGCCGGGCGGCACCTGCACCGCTTCCTTGGAAGCGAGAATGTAAAATTCGTTCGGATCGAGGATGAGGCTCTTGTCGGGCCGCGCCGTCATCGGCTCCCAGAAATCGAGCACGCTGTAGCCGGCGCGGCGCTCGACATCGATCAGGCCGGTGTGGCGCTTGGCGCGGTAGCCGACGATGCCCCCTCCCCGGCCCTCCCCCCCAAGCGAGGGAGGGGAAAGAAGGGAGCCGGAAAGATCGACGCCGACGGCGATGCCCTCGCCCATATCGGCGTCATCCGAATCCACCAGCCGTTCGCGCGCATGCAGTTCGCGCAAAGCCGCCGCATCGAGCGTGGCGTGTCCATGACGAAACCGAATTTGCGACAGCCGCGAGCCTTCGCGCACCAGCACCGGAAAGGTGCGCGGCGAAATCTCGGCATAGAGCGGGCCATGATAGCCGGCCTCGATCTGGTCGAAGCCGCGCATCTCGTCGGCAATGACGCGGGTGAAAACATCGAGCCGGCCGGTCGAGCTTTTCGGATTGGCGGCGGCCGACACATCGTCCGGCAGCGCCAGGCTTTCCAGCAAAGGCACGATATAGACGCAGCCGGTTTCCAGCACCGCGCCGTCGGTCAGCGAAAATTCGTGCAGCTTGAGTTCGTCGATGCGGCGGGCCACCGTGCTCGAGCCCGGCAGGAAGCTGGCGCGTACGCGGTAGGCGATGTCGCCGAGCCGCAGATCGAGCGAAGCCGGCTGGATCTGGTCGGGCTGGAATTCGACCGAGGGCAATATCCCACCGTCCGCGGCCAATTGCGCGATCATGCGGTCAGGCAAAATACCCTTGTCGTCCAAGCCGAAATCGAGTGCCACGCGCGTTTACCCTTTATCTGCCGGGCCGATCTAACCCGACGGACCGCTTGACGGGAAGCCGTAGCCCCCGTTACAACCATTTTATCCCGTGGTCATTTGAAGCCGGCCGGCTTGCCGCCACGTAAAACAAGGCGCTAAAAGGCCGGGGACATGTGTGCCCGGCCGAGATTTATTCTCCGGCCGGTTTTTTATTTGGCGTATCGGCCAAAGGAGCACTGCGATGTCCGGCTCGAAGGAAAAGAACTACCGCGCTGAAACCCGGCTGGTTCACGCCGGCACGCTGCGCTCGCAGTTCAACGAAATGTCGGAAGCGCTGTTTCTGACGCAGGGCTACAAATACGACAGCGCCGAGGACTGCGAACTGCGCTTCTCCGGCAAGATCCCGGGCTACGTCTATTCGCGCTATTCCAACCCGACCATGGACATGTTCGAGAAGCGCATGGCCGCGCTCGAAGGCGCCGAGGCGGCGCGCTCTACCGCGACCGGCATGGCGGCCGTCACCACCGCGCTGATGGGTCTGGTCAGGCAAGGCGACCATGTGGTCGCCGCCAAGGCTTTGTTCGGTTCGTGCCGCTGGGTGATCGAGGACTGGCTGCCGCGCTTCGGCGTGCCCTGCACCTTGGTCGACGGCAAGGATATCGACGCCTGGAAGCAGGCGGTGCAGAAAAACACCAAGGCGCTGTTTCTGGAAACGCCGACCAATCCGACATTGGAAGTCTATGACATTCAGGCGATCGCCGATATCGCGCACAATGTCGGCGCCAAACTCGTCGTCGATAACGTTTTCGCCACGCCGCTGTACCAGAGCCCGCTGACGCTCGGGGCCGATGTCGTGGTCTATTCGGCGACCAAGCATATTGACGGCCAGGGCCGCGTGCTCGGCGGCGTCATCCTCAGCTCGGAAAAGATCATCGTCGATAACTATCATCAGTTGCTGCGCCAGACCGGACCGTCGCTGGCGCCGTTCAATGCCTGGGTGCTGCTGAAGGGTCTTGAAACTCTGGCGGTGCGGGTCGAGCGACAGACGCAGACCGCGGGCAAGGTGTCGGACGCGCTGTTCGGCCACGCCAAGATCAACCGGCTGATTTATCCCGGCCGCGCCGATCATCCGCAGGCCGACATCGTCAAGAAGCAGATGAAGACCGGCTCGACGCTGCTCGCTTTCGAGATCAAGGGCGGCAAGGAAGGCGCGTTCCGTTTCCTCAACGGCCTGAGCCTGATCGGCATCACCAACAATCTCGGCGACGCCAAGAGCCTGATCACCCATCCGACCACGACGACGCATCAGCGTTTGACGGGCGAGCAGCGCGCCGAACTCGGCATCGGCGACGGGCTGGTGCGATTGTCGTGCGGGCTCGAGCACGCCGACGACGTGATCGAGGATTTGCTGGCGGCTTTGGAGAAGGTTTAGTCGGCGTAATCGTAACGCGGCGGCGGCGCGACGGCCGTCACGGCCGGCCGCGCTGCGCTTGCGGTGGCCGACATGACCGGGCGCTGCGCCGCCTCGGTAATCGCCAAGGCCAGACCCTTGGCCATGCAGTAATAGCCCCAGTCGTTCAGGTGCAGCCCGTCGGCAATGAGGAAGGTGCTGAACGGCAGCCGATCGACTTCGCTCCAGCGCTTCATCGCGGCAAAGCGGCGAAACAGGCCGACGTTTTCCTTCTTGGCGGTGGCGGCGATGAAATCGACCATCTGCCCGGCCTGCGGCTTGGCGATGACCTTGGGCGCGAATTGCGGATCGATCAGCACGACGTCGGCGCCGATGGCGCGCATCTTGTCGAGGCCTTCGCGGATCAAGGCGCCGCGATTGTCCATCGCGTGATCGCGGATCAGGGAATTGGTGCCGAGCTGCCACAACAGCAGATCGGGCTTGTGGGCGACCACCGCGCTGTCAAAGCGCTTGAGCATGTCGGGAACTTCTTCGCCGTTGACGCCGCTATTCACCATCGCGATTTGGTGCCGCGGAAATTGCCGCTTCAGTTCGGCGGCAAGCTGGTTCGGATAGGAAGCGATGCTTGAACTGGCGCCGGCGCCGGCTGTCGATGACGAGCCCATCGCGACGATGACGATGGGGTCGCCGCTGGCGATCTTGCGCGCCACCTGCTTCAGCGGCGCTGATAGCCTGACCAGATCCTGCGGCGGGTTGCATGGCGGCGTGCCCTGCGGTTCGGCGCTGGCCGAGAGCGGCAATGCGATGGATACAAATGCGATCGATGCACAGACGAGGAGAGAGGCGAGCCGCTTGCCGGCCCGGGAGGCGAGATCGATAGCTTGCACCGTGTCCGTCCCCTCAGCCCGCTATTTGCCCGGCTCGTTACCGTTTCCGGTCTCTGGAGAATGAACCTTTGACGATTCCAGCACGAGATCGGCCAGGAGGCGCCCGAGGCAGTCGTGTACCCGTTCAGCCATATCAAGTTTCTTCGTGGCAGAATAGAGGTCAAATGTCCCGAGATCAGCCCAGGATTTCATAAGATTGAAGCGGTCGAACACAGGAACTTCATGTTGCAGTGCAACCCAACGCAAAATTTCGACGTAAGTCGCCAGCGCAATCATCGATTCAGTCCGCGGGCTGTACTGCGGGTTCATGAAAATGACATCCGCTCCAACGGATCGGGCAATTTTAATACCCTTGGCCAGCGCCTGGCCGAACTGGTCGCCGTCCACCGACTGCATCGCATCGACCGTGGCGGTTTGCCAGACCATGAGCGACGGCTTGGCGTCGGTCAGCGATTGCCGCAAGGATTTCAGCATTTCGACGGCGGTCCGGGTCGGCTTGACGTCGGTCGCCACCGTAACCTCGACGCCGGGCAGTTTTTCGGCCAGCGCCTTCTGTAGCCGCGCCGGATAGGCATTTTTGGCGCCCCCGGCGCCCGGAAGCTGCGAGGAGCCGGCGCCCAGCACCAGTACCGACAGCTTCTTCGCGGCGATCGCCTTGGTCACCTGCGGCAGCGGAAAGTCGATCTCGGTGTGGCGGTCCGGGACGTCGCATTCGGTCAAAGGCGGGGCGGCGGCCGGAGGCGCGGATTGGGCCAAAGCCGGCACCAGCAGCCCGGGCAAGAGCTGCCCAGCCACCGCTATCGCAAGCACCGCCAGCACCGGCAGAGCCAGTCCGAATGAGTAGCGCCCCGTCATGCTTCGCTCCCCGCGTAGCCCGTTTTAATCGCAGGCGGCCGCGGTCCCGGTCCTTGTCGTTCGACCCGTCTATACCACGAAATCAGGGCCGCCGCGCCAACCATTATGGCAATACCGGCGGCGCTGACGATGACGTGCATGAAAACCCGGTTGGACACCTCGGTGAACACAAAGTGCCCGGCAAAGGACAAAAACACCCCAAGACAGAAGATCTCCAGCGAATGCCGGCCGCAGACAATGGCCGGCCAGAACACCGGTGATTTGAGCCCCGGCCAGCTCTGCGGCACCAGCCACACCGTGATGACCGCCAGCGACAGGAAATGCAAAATGCGCAGCACGTCGAGATTGGCCTTGTCGATCGGGTAGATCGCTTCGCCGACGAAGGCCGGCACATAGGCGCCGAGCGGCGGAAAATACCAGGTCATGACGATGCCGAAGGCAAAGGCCAAATAGGCGAAGGCGAGCGCGATGCCGATTTTTGAATGGGTCCAGCGCGCCAATCGCTTCGCGCCGCCGAGCGCGCACCAGGCGCCGAACACGAACAGCAATTGCCAGGCGAGCGGGTTGAACGCCCATTCGCCGCTCGGATAGGCCGGAAAATTCAATCCGAACATCCAGGCCGCCGTGTAGATCGCCACCGAAACGAGAAGTCCCAGCGTCGGCGAGCGCAGCAGCAGCCACAGGAACGGCGCAAACCACAGCAGCAGCACGATATAAAGCGGCAGCACGTCCATGTTCACCGGCTTGAACTTCAGCAGCAGCGCCTGGATGATCGTGACGTCCGGATTGTTAAGGAAATTCAACACGCCCATTTCTTCCGCAAAGAGCGGGTTGTCGAAGGTTTTCGAGACGTAGGAGATTTCGGCGAGATAGATGGCGAACAGGAAGACGTGCGCGACATAAATCTGCCAGGCGCGCTTGAGCACGCGGGCGGTGGCGACGATGAAGCCCGTGATCTGCATGGCGCGGCCATAGACGAAGGCCGCGGTGTAGCCCGAGATGAAGACGAAGATTTCAGTGGCGTCGGAAAATCCGTAATTGCGGATGGTCGCCCAGCTCACCAGGTTCGACGGTATGTGGTCGAGAAAGATCAGCCACAACGCCAGTCCACGGAACAGATCAAGCCGCAGATCGCGTTCGGTCGGAAGCGGGCCTATCAAGGGATTTTCTTTCGTCTGCCGTTTAGCCATAATCCCGTGAACGGGATGATAAGCCAGCTCAAGGATTCGTCCGGAAGTAAGGCATTAAGATGTACCGCGCCATAACCCGCAAGATCGAGGTGACGGTGACGCCGCGCTTCGTTTCGGAGCGGTCGTCGCCGACCAACGGCTATTATTTCTGGTCCTATACGATCGACATTGCGAATCACGGCTCCGAGACCGTGCAGCTCAAGACCCGGCACTGGCGCATTACCGATGCGTTGGGCCGGCTGCAGGAAGTCAAGGGGCCGGGCGTGGTGGGCGAGGAGCCGACGCTGAAACCGGGCGAGTCCTTTGAATATACCAGCGGGGTGCCGCTGCCGACGCCGTCCGGCTTCATGGAAGGCAGCTATGGCATGATCGACGATGGCGGCAAGCCATTCGATATCGAAATTCCGGCGTTCTCACTGGATGCGCCGGCGGGCGTGCGCACGATCAATTAATCTGTTTTGTCCCGGGCGAAGACCCGGGACCGTTCCAAATTCAGCATGCGCGACGATCCCGGTTTTGCGGCGCACCGCTGCGCGCTGCGCCGCGCCCGGGAAAAGTATCAGGGCAGGCAGCCCTTGAACCGATCCAGCGCCTGGCGCGGCAGCACCGCCAGCACCGCGCCGCTTTCGGCAAAATCCTGCAAGGCTTCCACTTGCGGCTCGGGCAAGGCGACGCAGCCCGCCGTGCCTTTGGCTTCGGGACGCCGCACATGAATGAAGATGCAGGAGCCGGCGCGCGCGGCGCGGTTTGTCGGATAATCGACCAGAAGCCCGCGCCGATACTCCGGCACCCGCCACATGTTTTCGCCGGAAACCTGCCAACCGACTTTGGCGCGCGAGGTAATGGTGTTGTAGGCCGGCGAACGCACGTCATCGACGCAGGTCATGCCTTCATCGATACGCATGTAACGCGGCCGCGGCGACGGGCCGAAGCCGAATGGACGGCCGATTTTGTAGAAGCCGGCCGGCACGCGCTTGTCGCCATCGACTTTCACCGGCTCGCCCGACTGCGCGAACGAACGAAAGGCGTGCGCCCATGCGACGCCCTTGTGGCCGATCAGCGCCGAGACCGGCGCTGTCTCCGCCGTCCACGGCGATGACGGCGAAGCGCGGCTGAATCGCTGCACATTGGCGGTTGTCGAAGTCATCGTGTCGGCTGTGACCAGCACCAGCTTGCGCGCCTCGGCTAAAGGCGCCGGGCAGGTTTGGGCCAGAGCCAACTGCGGCGTGAACAGAAACACGGTGAAAAGAAACAAACGCATAACGGCTCTCGCTTCACTTCACCTCTCCCATAGGGAGAGGTCGGCATACGAAGTGTGCCGGGTGAGGGGTTATGGCTTATCGAAAGTCACTTGCCCCCTCACCCCCACCCTCTCCCCCAAGGGGAGAGGGAGTCCGGCCGCATTTGCCGCGAGTCCGCAAGTCCAATAAGGCAGGACGGTTAATCCCCCGCGCTTTCCGGCTTCGGGTCTGTTTCGCCCGGCGCGAAGACATAGGTCGAGCTGCAAAACTCGCAGGTCACCGAAATCCTGCCGTCCTCGACCATATGATCGCGGTCGTCCTGCGAGAAGCTGCGCAGCATGGCCTCGACCGTGTCGCGCGAGCACGAGCACTCGGCCAGCACATCCGCGCTCTTGAACACGCGCACGCCCGGTTCATGAAACAGCCGGTAGGCGAGCCGCTCGCTCGACACTTCGGGATCGATCAACTCGAGGTCCTCGACCGTTTCCAGCAGCGCGCGGCCCTGCACCCAGGCATCGTCCTCCGGCGCGGCGGCGATCTCGACGCCGTCCGGCGCATCGCCGGGATCGAGGTCCATGCGCGCGCGCTCCGCCGACTTCGGCAGGAACTGCAACATGATGCCGCCGGCCCGCCAGCGCTTCTGGCCGCCGGGCACCAGTTCTTCGGCTACGGCGAGACGCACGCGGGTCGGGATCTGCTCGGAGCGCAGGAAGTATTCATGCGCGGCGTCTTCCAGCGAGCCGCCGTCGAGCGCGACCAGGCCCTGGTAACGCGACGTGGCGGCGCCCTGGTCGATGGTCATCGCCAGATGGCCCTTGCCAAGCATCGATCCGGCGTCGGCGTTGCCGGCGGCGACGGCGGCGTCAACACCCTCTTTGCTGAAGCGGGCGCAGGCGCGCACTTTGCCGGGCGTGGTGTAATCCACCACCAGCAGGCCGACCGGACCGTCGGTCTGGGTTTGCAGGATGAAGCGGCCTTCCATCTTCAAGGCCGAGCCGAGCATGACGGTGAGCACAATGGCTTCGCCGAGCAGCTTGGCCACCGGCTCCGGATAGGCGTGCTTGGCGAGGATTTCATCGACCACCGGCCCGAGCCGGACAACGCGGCCGCGCAAATCGAGCGAGGCCACCTCGAATGGCAATACCGTATCGTCGGGGCTGGTCGGCGCCGGCGCACGGGTCGGGATGGAGATGTCGGGTGAGGTCATGCTGGGTTCGATCATTCGGCTTATGTAGTTTGCTATCGCGAAAAGGCGAGTCCCTCGCCTCTCGGCCTCATCCTGAGGAGCGGCCACTTGGCCGCGTCTCGAAGGAGCGGCCTGGTCCTTCGAGACGCGCACCTAACGGTGCGCTCCTCAGGATAAGGCCGGGCGGCTAAACGCCGTCCGCGTGCAGGCACCAGGCCAGCAGGCCCTTTTGGGCGTGCAGGCGGTTTTCCGCCTCGTCGAACACCACCGACTGCGGACCGTCGATCACCTCGTCGGTGACTTCCTCGCCGCGATGGGCGGGGAGGCAATGCATGAACAAAGCGTCCGGCTTGGCTTTCGACATCAGGCTTGAATTGACCTGATAGCGCTTGAGCACGTTGTGGCGGTGCTTGCCGTCGCGGTCGCCCATCGACACCCAGGTGTCGGTGAAGACGCAATCGGCGCCCTTCACGGCCGCTTCCGGATCGTCGGTGCACTTGATCGCGGCGCCAGAGGACTTGATCCAGTCCATCAACCACTTCTTCGGCTTCAACTCGGACGGCGTGGCGATCTGCAATTCGAATTCGAACCGCTCGGCCGCATGCGCCAGCGAGGCCAACACGTTGTTGGCGTCGCCGGTCCAGGCGATCTTGCGGCCCTTGATCGAGCCGCGATGCTCTTCATAGGTCATGACGTCGGCCAAGACCTGACACGGATGCGACCGCCGCGTCAGGCCATTGATCACCGGCACTGTCGCGTAACGCGCGATTTCGGCGACCGACTCGTGATCGAGGGTACGGATCATGATGGCATCGACAAAGCGCGACAGGACGCGCGCGGTGTCGGCCAGGGTCTCGCCGCGGCCGAGCTGCATTTCCTGCGCGGTCAGCATGATGGCCTCACCACCCAACTGGCGCATACCGACATCGAAGGAGACGCGGGTGCGGGTCGAGGGCTTGTCGAAGATCATCGCCAAGGTCTTGCCGGCGAGCGGCGCCGACAGTTCGCCACGCTTGCGCGCCGTCTTCATGGTCCGGCTATTGGCGATGATGCCATTGAGCACGGGCCTGGGGATATCGGTCAGGTCGAGAAAGTGGCGGACGTCAGCCATCACGCCGCCCCTTGTTTGGTGGCTTGATCTTGGCGCGGATGCGCTTTCTCCAGCGCAATGCAGGCGCGGTCGATGCGGGCGATCGCCTCGGCGATTTCGGCCTCGTTGATGATCAAGGGCGGCAGCAGCCGCACCACATTGTCGCCGGCGGCGACAGTGATCATTTCCTCGTTGCGCAGTTCGTCGACCATCTCGGCCGCCGGCGGCACCATGCGCAGGCCGATCAACAGGCCCTCGCCGCGCACTTCGGCGATCACCGAGGAATGGCGGTCCTTCAACTCGGCGAGGCGCTGCTTCATCAGCAGGCCGTTCTGCCGCACCTTGTCGAGGAAACCCTTGGCGGTGACGACATCGAGCACCGCGTTGGCCGCCGCCATGGCGAGCTGATTGCCGCCGAAGGTCGAACCATGCGTGCCTGCGGTCATGCCCTTGCCCGCTTCCGTGGTGGCAAGGCACGCGCCGATCGGGAAGCCGCCACCGAGCGCCTTGGCCAGCGCCATGATATCCGGCTCAACGCCAGTGTGCTGATAGGCGAACAGGTCGCCGGTGCGGCCGACGCCGGTCTGCACTTCGTCGAAGATCAGCAGCAGGCCGTTATCGTCGCAAATCTTGCGCAGCGCGCGAAGGAAGGTGTGCGGAACGACGCGCACGCCGCCCTCGCCCATCACCGGCTCGATGATGATGGCCGCGGTTTCCGCCGTGACCGCCTTCTTGACCACGTCGATATCGCCGAAAGCGACCTGATCGAAGCCGGGCATGGCCGGGCCGAAGCCGTCGAGATATTTCTTGTTCCCGGTGGCCGCGAGCGCGGCCAACGTCCGGCCGTGGAACGCACCTTCGAAAGTGACGATGCGGTTGCGCTCGGGCTTGCCGGAGGCGGACTGATATTTGCGCGCCATCTTGATCGCGCATTCCATCGCCTCGGTGCCCGAGTTCTGGAAGAACACAAAGTCAGCGAAACTCGCCTCGCACAGCCGCGCGGCGAGCTTCTCGCCTTCCGGGATCCGGTAGAGATTGGACGTGTGCCAGAGCTTCTGCGCCTGCGCGACGAGCGCCGCGACCATATGCGGATGGGCATGGCCCAGGGCATTCACGGCGACGCCGGAGGTGAAGTCGAGGTAGCGCTTGCCCTCAGCCGTGAACAGCCAGACGCCCTCGCCCCGCTCGAATGCGAGGTCGACACGGGAATAGGTCGGCAACAAATGCGAGCTCACGGCCGGCTTCTTTCATCGAGCTTTTCGGCCCATGCATAATCTGATCATGCGTCCGAAATGAAACGTGCCGCCTCTCCGGGCGGCACTTTGAGCATTCTATTGGCGGACCTTGGCCTGTCAACCGCGCCTGGCGGCGGCTTTTTTGCCGCTTTTTTGGGGCGCCGCCGGCGGTAGCCCGCTCTTGCCGGTTTCTGTCCACAGCGATTCGCCGACTCAAATTCGCCGTAAGTGCGGATTCTAAAGGAAAACCTGTTGGTAGATGGGTTTTTGCCGGTTGCAAATGCTTGCGGGCGAGTCAACCCATAGTGTAGTTTTTCGGTCAGGCGCTACGACATGTCGTGCGTATCGCCACCGAAATCTGGTTCATTCCTGAAGCGTACACGTTCAGGCGCGGAAAACCCGCGCCAGGCGCCGGGGATGGATTCCACCAAAGGCAGTAAAACTGCCGCGGAGACGCCCAAAATGAGCTGGACCGACGAGAGGGTCGAACTCCTGAAGAAATTATGGTCGGACGGCCTGTCCGCCAGCCAGATCGCCGCCGAATTGGGCGGCATCACCCGCAATGCCGTGATCGGCAAGGTTCACCGCCTCGGCCTGTCCGGCCGGGCCAAAAGCCCCTCCTCCAACGCACCGCGCCCGCGCAAGGCGCGCTCGTCCGGTCACATGATCCGGGTGCAGCGGCCGCAGGTGCGCGGCAACACGGCGCTGGCTTACGACTATGAGGTCGAGGCCGAGCCGGAAATGCTCGAAATCCCGATGGAGCAGCGCAAGTCGCTGCTCCAGCTCAGCGAGAAGACCTGCCACTGGCCGGTCGGCGACCCGTCGACGCCGGATTTCTTTTTCTGCGGCGGCACCAATGCCGACGACAAGCCCTATTGCACGTTCCACTGCCGGGTCGCGTTCCAGCCGGCCTCCGATCGCCGTCGCGTCAGCCGGCCGCCGTTCCGCAGCTAGGGTTTTTGCGGGTGGGAGTGATGAAGCCGGGGGGAAACCTCCGGCTTTTTTTGTTCTTGCTTACCTGCCCTGCACCCAACTCGGGTTCGCCTGAATTGGGTGGAGACGGATATGAAAGGCTGACCGTTCAGCTCGCGCGGCCGAAGCGGTCGTCGAGCGAATAGCCGGCGCCGCGGACGGTGCGGATCGGGTCGGGCTCCTGGCCCTTCTTGATCGCCTTGCGCAGGCGGCCGACGTGAACGTCTACCGTGCGCTCGTCGATGTAGATGTCCGAGCCCCAGACGCCGTCAAGCAACTGCTCGCGCGAGAACACCCGGCCCGGCCGCTCCATCAGGAATTCCAGCAGCCGGTATTCGGTCGGCCCAAGTTCGACGGCGCGGCCGTTGCGCGACACGCGCTTCTTCTCGCGGTCGAGTTCGATGTCGCCGATGTTGAGAACATTGGCGACGCGTTCCGGGCTGGCGCGGCGCAGCAGCGCGCGCACGCGCGCCAATAGCTCGGGCACCGAGAACGGCTTGACGATGTAATCGTCGGCGCCGGTGGCCAGGCCCCTCACCTTTTCGCTTTCCTCGCCGCGCGCGGTCAGCATGATGATCGGCAGCTGCCGGGTTTCCGGGCGCGCGCGCAGGCGGCGGCACAGTTCGATGCCGGACAGGCCGGGCAACATCCAGTCGAGCACCACCAGATCGGGGATGTTCTCTTTCAGCTTGGCGTCGGCATCGTCGCCGCGCGCCGCGCTTTCCACCTCGTAGCCTTCGGCCTCAAGGTTATAGCGCAGCAGCATGGTGAGCGGCTCTTCGTCCTCGACGATCAGAATGCGCGCGCTCATTTTTTTTGGCTCTTTAGGTGCCGGTCAGAACGGGGATGGTCGTAGTATCCCCCTTCGGCCGGCGTTCGGTGATCGGATTGCCGTCGATGATGTAGTGCACGGTCTCGGCAATGTTGGTGGCGTGGTCGCCCATGCGCTCGATGTTCTTGGCGCAGAACATCAGGTGGATGCAGAAGGTGATGTTGCGCGGGTCTTCCATCATGTAGGTCAGAAGTTCGCGGAACACCGAGGTGCAGACCGCGTCGATTTCCTCGTCGCCGCGCCACACCGCCATGGCCTTGTTGTCGTCGCGGCGGGCATAGGCATCGAGCACCGCCTTCAATTGCTGGAGCACCAGATCGGTCATGTGCTCGACGCCGCGGATCAGTTTCGGCGGCGGGAATTCGGCGTTGAGCGCGATGACTCGCTTGGCGATGTTCTTGGCGAGATCGCCGATACGCTCGAGATCGTTGGCGAGCCGCAGCGCGCCGACGATGTCGCGCAGGTCAACCGCCATCGGCTGGCGGCGGGCGATGGTCAGCACGGACTTTTCCTCAATCTCGCGCTGCAAGGCGTCGATGGCCGTATCGGCGGCGGTGACGCGCTGCGCCAAAGTCGTGTCGCGCTTGGCCAGCGCATCGATCGCATCGGCGACCTGCTTTTCGGCCAGCCCGCCCATTTCGGCGACCATTCGCGCGATGCCCTGAAGGTCGAGGTCGAAGGCCTTGGCCGTGTGCTGATCGTTCATGACTACTGTTCCTGATTTTTAGCCGAAGCGACCGGTGATGTAATCCTGCGTGCGGCGATCGCTTGGCGACGTGAACATGCGCGTCGTCTCGCCATACTCGACCAGTTCGCCGAGATACATGAAGGCGGTAAAGTCGGACACACGCGCGGCCTGCTGCATGTTATGGGTAACGATGGCGATGGTGTAGTCTTCCTTCAACTCGTCGATCAGTTCCTCGATCTTGGCGGTTGAGATCGGATCGAGCGCCGAGCACGGCTCGTCGAACAGGATGACTTCAGGCCGCACTGCGACGGTGCGGGCGATGCACAGGCGCTGCTGCTGGCCGCCGGACAGCGACAGGCCGTTGGCGTCGAGCTTGTCCTTGACCTCGTTCCACAAAGCGGCGCGCTGCAAGGCCTGCTGCACGCGGTTGTCGAGATCGGGCTTCGACAATTTCTCATAGAGCCTGATGCCGAAGGCGATGTTTTCGTAGATCGTCATCGGAAACGGCGTCGGCTTCTGAAACACCATGCCGACCTTGGCGCGCAGCAGATTGAGATCCTGCGACGGCGCCAGAATGTCGTCATTGTCGAGCCGGACGGTGCCGGTGGCGCGCTGGTTCGGATAAAGGTCGTACATCCGGTTCAAGACGCGCAGCAAAGTGGACTTGCCGCAGCCCGAGGGGCCGATGAAGGCGGTGACGCGGCCGTGATACAGCGACACGTTGATATTTTTCAGCGCGCGGTTGTCGCCGTAATAGAAGTCAAGATTCTTGACCGTGATTTTTTCGACGAGGTTGTCGGCGTTGCCGGGATTGGCGGCGACGGTCGGAACCGTGTAATTGGCCGTACTCATGACTTCTTTCTCTCTCCACCGAGGAATCGCGCGGTGATGCTGAGCGCTAGCACCGCCATGGTAATGATCAGGGCGCCGGTCCAGGCCAGTTCCTGCCAGTCCTTGTACGGGCTGAGCGCGAACTGGAAGATGACAACGGGCAGGCTGGCCACCGGCGCATTCATGTCGTTGGTCCAGAACTGGTTGTTGAGCGCGGTAAACAGCAGCGGCGCGGTCTCACCGGAAATGCGCGCGATCGCCAAAAGCACGCCGGTGATCATGCCGGCTCGGGCGGCGCGGTAGGCCACTTTCTGGATCATCAAGGAGCGCGGCAGGCCAACCGAAGCGGCGGCCTCGCGCAGCGTATCGGGGACGAGCGTCAGCATGTCCTCGGTAGTACGCACCACGACCGGCACGACGATGACGGCGAGCGCCACGGCGCCGGCCCAGCCGGAGAAGTGGCCCATTTGCGCCACCATGAGTTCGTAAATGAACAGGCCAATGACGATCGACGGTGCACTCAACAGGATGTCGTTGATGAAGCGCACCACCGACGACAGTTTGTCGTAGCGGCCATATTCGGCGAGATAGGTGCCGGCGAGAATGCCGAGCGGCGTGCCCATCAGCACGGCGAGGAACGTCATCACCAAGCTGCCGATGATCGGGTTGAGCAGGCCGCCGGACGCGCCGGGCGGCGGCGTCATTTCGCTGAACACCCGCCACGACAGGCCGGAGAAGCCTTCGTAGAACAGGACGCCGAGGATCAGCGCCAGCCAGGTCAGGCCGAACCCGGTGGCGAGATAAGCCAGCGTCATGGCGACGGCGTTCTTGCGGCGTCGTTTGGCGTAGAGCGGCGAAGAGGCGCCGGATGCAAGCGTTGCCATGGTCACTTCCCCAGCCGGGCGTTGAGCCGCATCAGCATCAATCGCGCGAAAGCCAGCACGATGAAGGTGATGACGAACAGGATGAGGCCGAGCAGGATCAGCGACGAGGTGTAGATGTCGCCGACGGCTTCGGTGAATTCATTGGCGATGGTTGCCGAGATCGTGGTGCCCGGCGCCAGGATCGACCCGGAGATGCGGTGCGCGTTGCCGATGACGAAAGTGACCGCCATGGTTTCGCCGAGCGCGCGGCCGAGCGCCAGCATGACGCCGCCGATGACGCCGACGCGGGTGAACGGCAGCACGACATAGCGCGCGACTTCCCAGGTGGTGCAGCCGAGGCCGTAGGCGCTCTCTTTCAGCATCGGCGGCACCGCTTCGAACACGTCGCGCGAGATCGAGGTTATGAAGGGCAGCACCATGATCGCCAGGATCAGACCGGCGGTGAGAATGCCGATGCCGTAGGGCGGGCCGGCGAACAGATTGGACAGCACCGGCACGTTGCCGAACAGCGAGATCAGGAACGGCTGGACGTGTTGCTGCAGGAACGGCGCGAACACGAACAGGCCCCAGATGCCGTAGATGATCGAGGGAATGCCGGCGAGCAGTTCGACGGCGATGCCGATCGGACGGCGCAGCCACATCGGGCACAGTTCGGTGAGGAACAGGGCAATGAACAGGCCGATCGGGACCGCGATCAGCATGGCGATCAGCGAGGTGAGGACCGTGCCGTAGATCGGCGCGATGGCGCCGAACCTTTCGGTCACCGGGTTCCAGCTTTCGTCGAACAGAAAGGTAATGCCGAATTTCTGCATGGCCGGCATCGCGCCGTAGACCAGCGAGAAGATGATGCCGCTGAGGATAATCAGAACGGCGATCGCTGCGGCGCGGGTGACATGGCGGAAGGCGTTATCGCCGAAGCGCAAGCGCTTGAGGATCTTGGCGCGGTCGCCTTTTTCGGCCGCCGAAATGGCGCCGCCGCCCTGAAACGCCACATCAACCACAGGTCGCTCCCCCGAAGAATTCATCAAGCTCTCCCTGGGCCAATCGCCTGTTGGCGATGCGCCGGCCGGCGCTGTGGCGCTTTAGGGGAGCTACTCAAGCGGCCTCGCGGCTGCAAGACAAGGCGCAAATGGACGCCGGTGGATACCGGGTGCAAAAGTGGAAAGGGCGCCGGGTTTTGTGTGAAACCCAGCACCCTTGCCGTTGTGCGATTACATCGACACCGCGACTTCGGACTTCCAGTAAGCCTCGACGTCCTTGACGACCTTTTCCGGCATCGGAACGTAGTGCAGTTCCTCAGCCATCTTGTCGCCTTTCGTGTAGGCCCAGTCGAAGAACTTGAGGGCCGAAGCGCTGGCGGCCGGATCGACCGGCTTCTTGTACATGAGGATCCAGGTCGCGGCGGTCATCGGCCACGACTGGTCACCGGGCTGGTTGGCGAGAATGACGCCATAGCCGGGCTGCGACTTCCAGTCGGCATTGGCGGCGGCAGCCTGAAACGCTTCCGAGGTCGGCTCGACGGCCTTGCCGGCCTTGTTGATCATCTTGGTGTGAGTCAGCTTGTTCTGCAAAGCGTATGCGTATTCGACGTAGCCGATCGAACCTTTGGTGTTGGCGACGTTGTTGGCGACGCCTTCGTTGCCCTTGGCGCCGATGCCGGCCGGCCACTGAACGGACGTGTTGACGCCGACCTTCGACTTGAAGTCCGGACTGATTTCCGAGAGGTAGTAGACGAAGTTGTAGGTGGTGCCCGACCCGTCCGAGCGGTGCACGATGGCGATCGCCTGATCTGGCAGCTTGGCGCTGGCGTTGAGCTTGGCGATGGCCGGGTCGTTCCACTTCTTGATCTCGCCGAGGAAGATCTTGGCAAGCGTCGTTCCGTCCAGCGTCAGTTCGCCCGGCTTGATGCCCTCGAGATTGACGACTGGCACGATGCCGCCCATCACCATCGGGAACTGAACGAGGCCCCACTTTTCGAGATCTGCGCCCTTGAGCGGCGCGTCGCTGGCGCCGAAGGTCACGGTCTTGTTCTGAATTTGTTTGATGCCGCCGCCGGAACCGATCGACTGATAGTTCAGCCCGATGCCGGTTTCCTTTTTGTAGGCGTCGGCCCACTTGGCGTAAATCGGATAGGGGAAGGTGGCGCCGGCACCCGAGATGTCGGCGGCGTTGGCCGGAACGAGAGCTGCGGCGGCGACGAAGCCGGCGGCGACGATTGCGGTCCAGTGTTTCACGATACTCTCCATGTTATCGGCCCTCGGCGATCCTTCACCGCCTTTGGGCCCTCTGTTCTCGAGGGTTGACCTAGGAGCCGTGCGTCACCGTTCTATGAAGCTTCTGTGACAGTGGCGTGACAGCACAAGGCACTGATAACGCTGGAGAATATCACGCGGGGCCGGCGTCGCCTGTGCGCAGTGGCAGGTGCATTGTGAAGGTCGCGCCGTGCGCCGGCACGCTTTCGATGGTCACCCTTCCGCCATGGCGGTTGAGCACATGCTTGACCAAGGCCAGCCCCAGGCCGGTGCCGCCCTGGGCGCGGCTGTCGGCGACATCGACGCGGTAAAAGCGTTCGGTCAGGCGCGGCAGATGTTCCGGCGCGATGCCGGGGCCGTAATCGCGCACGGCGATGCGGGCTTCCGGCGAACCGGCGCGGGTTTCCGCACGCGACAGAGCGATTTCGACGCGCTTGCCGGCGGCGCCGTATTTCAGCGCGTTCTCGACCAGGTTTTCCAGAGCGCGGATCAGCTCGTCGCGGTCGCCGAGCACAGTGAGCGCCTCGGCCGGCGCATCGACCTTGATCTCGACCTGACGGTCGCGCGCCAGGGTCTGCAAGCCGTCGGCAACCTGTCGCACCAGCGGCGCGAGATCGACCGGCGTATTCGGCGACAGATGCGCGTTCAGTTCGATGCGCGACAGCGACAGCAGGTCGTCGATCAGCCGCGCCATGCGCGCCGCCTGCTGCTGCATGATGCCGAGAAATTTCTCGCGGGCGGCGACGTCGTTCTTGGCCGGGCCCTGCAAGGTTTCGATGAAGCCGAGCAGCGCGGCAAGCGGCGTGCGCAGTTCGTGGCTGGCATTGGCGATGAAGTCGACGCGCATTTCCTCAACCCGGCGCAACGGCGTCAGATCGTTGAAGGTCATCACCAGAATATCGGAAGCGCCGTCCAACACGACAGGCGTCACGAACACCTCGAACCAGCGGTCGAGCGGCACGCGCTCGAAAAACTCGACGCGCTGCGCCTCGCCCGTTTTGCCGGCGCGGCGAACGGCATCGACCAGTTCCGGCATGCGCAAGGTGATCAAGGCCGGCTCGCCGCGGCGCAGAGATGGCGCGATGCCGGCCGCCGCCGCGTTGAAGGCAATGACGCGGGTGTCACGGTCGAGCACGATGGCGGCGCTCGGCAGGCCGCCGATCAACTGCTCGATCAGCAACGCCTGCGGATGCGGCGCATCGCGGCCGGGGGAAACCCGCACCCGGCCTGCCCCGCCGGCGTCATGGTCGCCGAACAGCGCGCGCCAGGCCCTGCTCAAGCGTCCAGGCCGTTCGCGCTCGTTGTCATCGGCATCCATGGTCAGCCGTCACGGTCGCCCGGTGTCGTTATTCTCGGGCTCGACACTGAGAATGGGCGCGGCGACCTTGGTCACCGGCGCCAGTTCGATCTTCTCGCGCGTGCCGCGCAGATTGAGCAGAAGCTCGCGCACGCCGAGGAGCACCAGCGCCAGGGCGAATGGCGTGAGATAATACAGCACGCGGAACAGCAGCAGCCCGGCCAGCAGGTGCTCCTTCTCGAACTGATACAAAGCCACCAGCATGGCGGCGTCGAACACGCCGAGCCCGCCCGGCGAATGGCTGGCAAAGCCGAGCAAGGTCGCGGTGACGAAGATGACCGCCAAAGTGATGAAATCGATGTTCGGCTCGCCCGGCACCAGCATGTACATGGCGAGCGCGCAGCAGCCGAGATCGATAATGCCGATGCCGATCTGGAGCAGCGTGTTCGGTCCGCGCGGCAGCTTCACGGTCCAGCCGCCCTTGCCGACTTCGCGCTGCGCGCTCCACACCCAGGCGAGATAGCAGCCGAGAACGGTCAGCAGCCCGAGGCCGATGAGCCGGTTTGCCGTATCGCCGAGCTGGTCGATGGCGCCGGCGGCGGACGGGTGGATGGTGATGCCCAGGCCCAGAACCGTGACATTACCGAGCCAGAAGGTGAGGCCGGCGACGAAGCAGATCTTGGCGACTTCGACCGCATCCAGCCCGTGATGCGAATAGATGCGGTAGCGCACCGCGCCGCCGGTGAACACCGTGGCGCCAATATTGTGGCCGATCGAATAGCTGGTGAAGCCGGCCAGCGCCGCGACCCGGTACGGCACCTTGCTGCGGCCGATGGTGCGCAGCGCGAACCAGTCATAAAACGTCAGGGTGAAATAGCCGCCGGCCACGAACAGTGCGGCGAGCACGATATTGTGCGGCGGCGTCGCCTTCAGGGCGAAGACGACTTCGTCGATATTGATATTGTGCAGCATCCGCCACAGCACCGTGGCCGCCACGCCGATGATGGCAAGACTGAGCAGGACGCCGAGCTTATTCCAGCCGATGTAGGTCTGAAAAAATCGCGCCACCGCGCGCAGCGAATGCAGCATCGAACCTCCGGACCGGCGCGGACTTCAAACCGTGCGCGCGTCCGGCGCACCGTTCATCGACCTCTTACCGTCCCAGTAGCAGAACTCGCCCCGCCGCGCGAGGGGATGCGATAACCCCGGCCGCGCGATTGGCGGGCCGGGGCTATGGGGCCGTCATGCGGCGGGAATGAGCCTAATTGCAGACCGTAACGCGGCGCAGGCGCTTGCCGTAGGGCGTGTAGACGACGCGGCGGACAACGTAGCAGTCGGAAGCATAGCCATAGGCCGGGCCGTAGAAGCCGACGCGGAAACCGCCGCGGTGCCAGCCGTGGTGACCATGGTGGCCGTGATGGCCATGCCAACCGCCGGCGGCGGAAGCGGCGGTCGGGGACAGCGCGGCGGCGGCGACAACGGCGGCGGCGCCGAGGGTAATGGCAAGCTTGCGGAACATGGTGGGAATCATGGGTCCAACTCCTGTTTCATGGGGATGCGCCTCCCGCATCCGGTGTCCATGGGTCGCGGGAGCCGGCGAAAAGGTTCAAAGCGGGTTCGAAGAAAACCGGCACCCTCTCCCGTCATCCTGAGGTGCGAGCCGCCTTTCGCGGCGAGCCTCGAAGGATGGCGGGCCGAAACGTCCCTACCTATTATGCGAGGCGTCGAGGTCTTGCGGATAGCGAGGCACAATGGTTTGTAAAGCGCTCATCTGTCGATCAACGATGCTGCCGCCTTCGCCTACGATGACCGGCCATCGCGCGTTAGGCCTGAATGACAGCAAATAGTCGAACGTCGCAGAGCCGCGCGACCACTGATTTCGTGCCACGCTCTTAGCGCTGAATTCCAACAAGCCGCTGATCTGGCAAACGGATGTTTCGTAACTACATTGAACTTTCAACGAGTCAGGCCGCACGACATAGGCACGAACCGGCCAGCGATCGATGAATTTTGTTAGCTGAACAACGATTTCGGCACGCGACATCTGCTTGCCAAAATACACGACGGGGTCGGCATAAAGGCCATCAACAATTTTCAAGTATTGGTCTGTCGGCCCGGAAAGTAAATTATTGAGGGCGATGACGAAATCGCGCGACCGGCTCTCCAGGTTCAAAGCTTCAGTGGCAGGCGCGCGGCCTAGACCGGGAGGGTTTATAGGCGACGCGGGGGTTGCCGTCGGCGGCGATGACGACGCTTTGAAATCAAATACCCTGAGACTAATTCCAATGCTTTCTGCATCGGTTGGCGTCAACCAGTTCATCGAGTTGGGCGGAGCGTTAGACAAGAAGTGGATCGCCTGGTCCGAAAGCCCAAGTTGTCCGAGGTACGCACCATATATGGCGTTACCCGCACCGGTCTCAACCGGCGCGCCACTCCTAGTCGTGTAAACGGCGTGAAAACCGACAATCGCCGCCTTTCCCATCAGTCTTTCCTGACCGCCTAACCAAGCGATCGCACAGGCTGACGCGCATTTAGTGCCGCTTTCAACCAAAGTCTTGAAACCGCGCATTCGGATTGCCTTGCCGATCTCAATGCCAGCGTAAGCCGAACCCCCATCGCTCTCTAAAATCACCAAGCCGCCAGAGAACGGCGCAATCTTGGTAAGGAATATCTCTCGATCTTCGTATTTAAGGTCGCCTTTGATGAGAATCAGGCCGTCACGATCTTTAAGCGGCAGCGCCGAAATCTCAGCCGCCTGTGCCGCACCAGAAACCAGAAAAGCCACTACGGCAAAAATTCGAAAAAGCATAACCCCACTCGCGTACAATTTATGACGGCCATTGTGCCTCCTTCACGCGTGAAGTGCCACCCTCGTCACAGGCTTTCCCGCGCTAGCGCGCCGCACCGCCGTCCTGAATGTATACAGGATATGATGCCTATCGCGGGGCTCCGGGCCTCGCAAACGACCTCGCACCTGGGTGACGGATCACCAAAAAAGGCGGAAACTCCGCGAAAGTGTCGGCAATCACAGTCGCCGGCGTTAATCTTCGCTAGTTATTGAACCTGCCGTGCCCCTGCCGCGACCCATTCATACGAGCCAAGCCTGCGATGCAAATGACGTCGGACGAGGTTCTGATCGCGAGGATCGCAGGCGGCGACCGGCTCGCCATGCAGGTGCTGTTCGCGCGGCATCATGTACGGGTTTATCGCTTCGTGCTGCGGCTGGTGCGCAATGAGGCCACCGCCGAGGATCTGATCAGCGACGTCTTTCTCGACGTCTGGCGGCAGGCCGGGAAATTCGAAGGCCGCGCGGCGGTGTCGACCTGGATGCTGGGCATCGCGCGCTTCAAGGCGCTGTCGGCCTTGCGCAAGCGGCCGGACGCCGAACTGGACGACGAGACGGCGGAACGGATCGAAGACGGCGCCGACGATCCGGAAACGGCATTGGCAAAGAAGGACAAGGGCGCGCAGTTGCGCCAGGCACTCGGCAAACTGTCGAACGAACACCGGGAGATCATCGACCTCGTCTACTACCACGAGAAGTCGGTGGAAGAAGTGGCCGGGATCGTCGGCATCCCGGAAGCTACCGTGAAGACGCGAATGTTCTATGCGCGCAAGAAATTATCCGACCTGCTCAAGCAGCAGGGAATCGACCGAGGCTGGCCATGAACGCGACCAAGCAAGAGACGCCGGACGACATCGAAGCGCTGCTGCCGTGGCATGCCGCCGGCACGTTGAGCCGCCGCGACGCGGCGCGCGTCGAGGAAGCCCTGGCGCGCGACCCCGAACTGGCGCGCCGCTATGCGCTGGTGCGCGACGAACTGGGCGAAACCATCCTGCTCAACGAAACTCTCGGCGCGCCGTCGTCGCATGCGAGTGAGACGCTGTTTGCGAAAATCGACGCCGAACCGGCGCGTAAGGCGGGGCGTTCGCTCACGCTCGGCGCGCGGGTGACGGCTTTCCTCGGTAGCCTGGCGCCGCGCACCTTGGCCTATGCCGGCGCGGCGGCGGCGCTGGCGATCCTGCTGCAAGCCGGATTCATTGCCAGCATTGTGCTGAAGGAAAACAACGCCGGCTATGTCACGGCGTCGGCGCCATCGACCGACCCCGGCGTCGGCGCTTTCACGCTGATCCGCTTTGCACCACAGGCGACGCAGGACGACGTCACCAGATTTCTCGAAAGCAACAAGTTCGCCATTACCGCGGGGCCGCTGCCCGGCGGATTTTACAAAGTGCGCGTCGCGCTGACCGGCCTGCCGAAAGCGGAGCTGTCGGCGCTGGTCAAAAAACTCCAGGACGACAAGATCGTCGGCTTTATCGCCACCAGCGAGTAACGGGAGGCTTCATGCGCTACACCAGGAACGCCCTGCTCTGCCTCGGCCTAGCCGCGCTTGTGTCCGTGGCCGCGTTCGGCGATGCGCTGGCGCAGAAGTATCCCGGCCGAGCGCCGACCGGGCCTTCCGGCGGCGGCTATCCCGGTGGTGGCGGTGGCGGCGGATCGCGCGGACCCGGCTGGGGCGCGGCGATCCCCGGCATTATCGCTGTGATCCCGCATCTGGTGCCGCGCGACGCCGACGCCGGGCCCGGCGGCGGCCGCTTCATCGAGGACGACAGCTTCGATGAAGATCGGCCGCGCAACCGGCCGCGGCCGCCGCAACAAGCGGCGCGGCGCGGACCTTCCGGCGCGCCGCCGGCCAACGAACGCCGGCTGGTGCCGGACGAAGTCGTCATCGAACTGCGCAACACGGTGTCGCCGCAACAGATCCAGGCGTTGCAGAACCGCCACCGGCTGACGCGGCTGGAGCAGCAAACGAGCCAGTTATCCGGCACGACCTTGTATCGCTGGCGCATTCCCGACCGCCGCTCGGTGCCGACTGTCATTCGCGCGCTGGAGGCGGACACCGTCGTCGCTTCGGCGCAGCCGAACTATCAATTCACGCTCCAGCAAACAGCCGCTGGCGCGGGCGACCCGGCGCAATACGAACTCGCCAAGCTGAAGCTGCCGCAGGCGCATGCCCTGAGCCAGGGCGGCGGCATCAAGATCGCGGTGATCGATTCCGGCATCGACGAGGCGCATGCCGAACTGTCCGGCAGCGTGGCGGAAAACTATAACGCGCTGGCCTCGCCGATGGCGCCGCACAGCCATGGCACCGCCGTTGCCGGGCTGATCGCCGCGCATGGCAAACTGCTGGGCGCCGCGCCGCATGCGAAAATTCTCGGCGTGCGCGCTTTCGATCCGGCTGGCGCCACGGCGCAAGGCACCACCTTCGCCATTCTCAAGGGCCTCGACTGGGCGGCGGCGCAAGGCGCCCGCATCATCAACATGAGTTTTGCCGGGCCGAACGATCCGGCCATTCATCGGGCGCTGGAAGCGGCGTTCCGGAAAGGCATCGTGTTGATCGCCGCCGCCGGCAATGCCGGGGCGAAGTCCGCGCCGCTATATCCGGCCGCCGACGTCAACGTGATCGCGGTGTCGGGGACCGACGCCGACGACAAATTGCTGGAGGCGTCCAATCGCGGCAACCACATCGCCGTGACCGCGCCGGGCGCGCAGCTTCTGGTGGCGACGCCTTCGGGCTACGAGTTTTCCTCCGGCACGTCCTATTCGGCGGCGGCGATCAGCGGTGTCGTCGCCTTGATGCTGGAGCGGCGCGGCGAACTGACGCCGCGCGAGGTGCGCGGCATTCTGCAATCGACCGCCCGGGACATCGGGCCGAAAGGCAAGGACGCGATGTTCGGCGCCGGGATTGCGGACGCCTACGCGGCGCTGAACGCGCAAGACGCGGCGCTGGTCTCCGCCATCAAGCCTGGCGCGAAGCCCCCGGTCGAGCGGGTCAGTACCGGCGTGCGCTAGAGCCTTTCCGGCTTTGATAAGTCAAAGCCGGGGCTCTAGCTTTTTTTTCGCGTTTTCTTCAGGCGAACCGGTACCCACTTCGCTCGAAAACGCTACGGAGATATAGTTCCGGACCTTGCCGGGACGCGGAAAAGCAGCCACGGTCGCACGAAATTGCCGGAGCCGACCGTGACCCAACCACCCGCCATGATGCCGCTGCGCGTGACGCGCAACGCCAAGATTGCCGATAGTATTCATCTGCTGGAATTTCGCGCCGACGGCGGCGACCTGCCGGCCTTCACTGCCGGCGCCCATATCGCCATTCGGTTGCCGAACGATTTGCTGCGCAAATATTCTTTGTGCAACGACCCGGCCGAGCGCGACCGCTACCAGATCGCAGTCAAGCGCGAGGCCAATGGCCGCGGCGGCTCCAAGGCGCTGATCGACAATACCAAAGTGGGCGATACCTTGATGGTGGCGGCGCCGGTCAACGATTTCGGCCTGCCGCCCCGCGGCCAGGATTTCCTGTTCATCGCCGGCGGCATCGGCGTGACGCCGATGGTAGCGATGATCCACGAGCTGCGCGCCGCCGGCAAACGCTTCCGCCTGTTCTATTTCAACCGCACGCCGGAGATGACGGCGTTCCGCGATGAACTAAGTGCCGCCGACTTGAAAGAAAGTGTCGTCATTCATTACGACGGCGGCGATCCGGCGCGGTCGTTCGATTTAAAGCCGATCCTGAAGGAACGGCAGAACCGCGAACATCTCTATTGCTGCGGGCCAAGGCCGCTGATGGAAGCGGTGCGCGCCATGACCGACCACTGGTCGCCGACCGCCGTGCATTTCGAGGCGTTCAGCGAGGCCGAGACGCACAAGGCCGGCGACAGCGCTTTCAATGTAAGGCTGGGCAACAGCGGCAAAGTTCTTGTCGTGCCGGCGGACAAGACCATTCTCGAAATCCTGCGCGCCGACGGGCTCGACGTGCCGAGTTCATGCGAAACCGGCACCTGCGGCACCTGCCGCACGAAAATTCTGGCCGGCAAGGCCGATCACCGCGACCTGGTGCTGGCCGAGCACGAGAAGGCCGACACCATCATGATCTGCGTGTCGCGCGCCAAGGGCGACGAGATCACGCTGGACCGGTAAGACTATTCCTGGATGCTGCGCAGGTAGACGCCAACGGCGCGGGCGTCGTCTTCCCTGAACCGGAATTCCGGCATGTCGGGATGGCCGCTGATGACGCCGGATTGCAGCTTGCGTGGAAATTCGTCGAGATCGTAACTGCGCGCGAGAGTGCGGAACGGCGGCGCGCCCTCGCGCGGACTGTCGCCAGTCTTGCCGATGGCGTGACACGAGGCGCAATGCTCCTGCAACAAAGCGCGGCCGGCCTCATTCGGGCTTTGCGCCAGCGCCGCGCCGGGAAGAAACGCCAGCACGGCTATGGCGAGCAAACGGTTTCGTAATCCCAGATTCACGCGGTCACTTCCTTTGGCGCAGTCGCGCCGGTGCGGCGTCTGGCACCCTAGCACAATTCGTGTCAGAAGGACGGCATGCGCAGACTGGTCCCATGCAATGCCCTGACCATCCGGGCCGAGCCGATCGACGCCATGGCCTTCGCGCCCTATGGCGACGTCGTCGCGCAGCCGCAAGGCGGCAAGCGCACCGACTGGAGCGCAGCGCTCGCCCATCCGCGGCCGCAAGCCTCGCTCTCGTTGTCGACCGCCAATGTGGCGATGACCCGTTTCCCGGCGTCGCTGACCATGATGGAGCGCCACCCGCATTCGTTTCAGACCTTCATCCCGCTCGATGTCAGCGGCTATCTGGTCTGCGTCGCGCCCAATGGCGCCGACGACCTTCCGGCGGTGGACCAATTGCGCGCCTATATCGTGCCGGCCGGCATCGGCATCACCTACCGCGCCAAGGCCTGGCACTGCCCGATGATGGCGCTCGACCGCCCCGGGCAATTTTCCATTCTGATGTGGATGAGCGGCGACGGCAGCGACGACGAGTTCGTCGATCTCGGCAAGCCGGTGACGGTGCAAGGGGCTTAAAGCCGCTCCACCCCGCTACTCTTTCATCCCATCGCGACTGCTTCGACCGACAGAATCGTCGGCATGTGACGTGCGATCTCCTGCCAGGTGTCGCCTTCATCGAAGCTGGCGAAAACCGACCCGCTATTGGTGCCGAAATAAACGCCGGCCGGATCGTTGTCGTCGCCGGCCATCGCCTGACGCAGCACAGTGAAATAGCAGCCCGCCTGCGGCAGTCCCTGCCGCAAGGCTTGCCAGCTTTGGCCGCCGTCGCGCGAACGCCACACCGCCGCGGCGGCGTCGGGCGGAAACCGCCCGGCCATGTCGCCGTTGAGCGGCAGCGTCCAGATCGTGTTCGGATCGCGCGGATGAACGCGGATCGGAAAGCCGAAGGTTGACGGCAGGCCTTTGGTCAGATCGTCCCAGCTGCGGCCGCCATCAGCCGAGCGCCAGACGCCATGGTGGTTCTGCTGGTACAACACGTCGGCCGCGCCGGGCGCGCGCATCATGTTGTGCACACAATGGCCGATATCGCCATCGCGCGGCGCGGCCGGATGGTCGTGATGCGCGCAGGCCGCGGCATTCGACAATCTGTTGCGCCGCTCCCAGGTCGCGCCGCCATCCTCGGTGGCGAAGACGCCGGCGGCCGAAATGCCAACCCAGAGTTTTTTCGCGTTGCCCGGATCGGGCACGATGGTGTGCAGCACGAGCCCGGCGGCGCCGGGATTCCAGCTATCGGCCGAGGGATGTTTCGTCAGGCCGTCGACTTCCGTCCAGGCCTTGCCGCCATCCTGACTGGCCAGAAGTTTCGCCGGCTTGGTGCCGGCGTACAAAGTGCCGTGCGCATAACCGAGCGACCAGATCTGGATGAAAGCGTCGCCGAAGGGCAAAGGCGCATCGGTCCAGCCGATCATCTTGGCGAAGTCGGCATCGTTGGCGGCCCACTCGTCCATCTTGCCTTTGGTCAGGCGCGTGACATTCCAGGTCGCGCCGCCGTCGTCGCTGCGCCAGACGCCGGCGCCGTGCCAGTCGCCACCGCCGCCGGCCCACAAGGTGCCGGTCTTCGCATCACCGATCACATGATTGATCGGCCAGCCGTCGCAATACGGCCCCCGCGCCGCCCAGCCGTTATGCCCGCGCGAAATCAGGAACACGCCTTTGGTGGTGCCGACGAGGACAAGCATGCGGGAGAAAGATAGCGGAATACCGGGCAAGGCCGAAATGAAAAAATTCGGTCACCGGGTGGCGAGCCGCGGCGACTTTATCATTGGGAAACGGCAGACATCGCGATCTTGGTCTTCATCTATCGCTGACGTCAGATGATCGCGCAAAAGATTGACAAGTCCCAGACGAAGCGCCTCTTTCCCAAGAACAACGATGCACTTGATGCAGATCCCGAGGGGTTTCGATATGGAATGAACGCGTTCCTCTCCCAGATGCCCGCTCGCCGCTTGCAGTGCTCAATCGAGACTTCGTGTTCTACGACGGGTGTACATATGGCTCGCTGAAAGCGGGAGTGAGCAAATCACGACGATCAACGACTGGACGAGCGTGCGGAATTGCTTAGCTTGCAGCGCGCGTGGCGCTCCAAGCTTCGCTGCCGTCCACCTGGCCAGTCATCTTGCCGTCTGCGACTTCGCCCGTGTAACGGCGGCCGCCCGCTGTGAAGGTGATCTTCGTGCCGTCCATCTTCGCCGCGCTGATCGGCAGCGTCTTGCCGCCCAGGGTTAGGGTGCCGTCAAGCATCTGATAGGTCTGGGTCAGCTTCAACTCGCCATTGCCGAGACGCCAGGTGCCACCGGCCTTCACCGGAATAACCCATTTCATCGCGCGGCAGTAGTTCTTGCAGTCACCGCCTGCATCGATGCGATCATCCGGCTGCCAATCTCCCATGTCGAAGGTATTCGAGACCACGCGCGTGCCCGGCTTCATGTCGAGCAATATCGGTCGCAACTGCAGGTTCAAATTTGGCAGAAGAAACAGTGTGACCACCGTCGCCTTCGAGAAGTCGGACTTGAAGATATCCCCGCGTACGAAGGTCGCGCGCTCGGTTACGCCTGCCGCCTTGGCATTGCGCTCGGAGAGAGCGACCATGTCGGGATTGTACTCGATGCCGTGGGCCCGCGTTCCACGCTTGGCTGCAGTGATGACTGTCCGGCCGTCTCCGGAGCCAAGGTCGATCAAGTAGTCGTCCTTGGTGATATTCGCCATGTCGAGCATCCGCTCCACAAGTGCGTCCGGTGTCGGCACCCACACCACGTCCTTGCCTGCCTGACCCGACGTCGGCGTGTACTCTTCCTGTGCCGGCGGCGTGGGGACGGTCGCTGCGGGCGCACTCTGTGCGTAGGCACCCGTAAGCGTCAGTGCGGAAATAACACATGCGAGGACCGGAATTCGGAACTGTCTCATAAGCACTCCAGGAGGGGGCGGCCGAATGAAGGTGTGCCTTATCACAAAGGCAGAGCCCCGTTTCGTCAAGCCATTCGGGATGACATTTCCGTCAGAACATTGCGTCCGCCGCAAGGCTCATGAACGCCTCCACCGGGGGTGGTCGATCAAAGGCGCTCCTCGGGCCTCTGGGACTGTCGCAATCTCAAAGCATCCCGACCCCCTGCAGCCCCGGTCGGCATCCGCCGCGGCGGCCACGTTCAGGCCGAGCGTCTCACCGACCGGTCTGTCGCCAACATCGTCAAAGCACATGCCAAGCGCGTAGGATTGGACCCTGCCCTGTTCTCCGGTCACTCGTTGCGCGCCGGCTTCCTCACAAGCGCTGCTAAGCGCGGTGCGTCGCTGTTCAAAATGATGGCGACTAGCCGGCACCGGTCGATCGATACGCTCAGCCGGTACGTGCGAGACCAAGAGCTATTCAAGGATCATGCCGGTGCCGGGCTTCTTTGAAGGCGATCTGGGCAGAGTAAGTTCTACCTAGAGCGGGCCAAAACCAGGCGGCGGAACACGCCGCTTCGAGGTCGCTTCGTAGGCCGCAGCGATCTCCAGAATGGTATCTTCCCTGCCGGGTTCGGCACGGAAAACAAGTGAAAACGGCAGACCCGGCGCGGCCAGCTTCGTTGGCCTGTCGGATCCAGCCGACACGTAGGATTTGCCGTCGGCGGCTAGCTGAAAGACCGGATCATAGGCGGTGGTTACGTAGCCGGCGGGAATTAGCACCTCGGTCAAGCCAGCGTTCGGGCCGCTGAGTGATTCCATCGTCAGATTGGCACGCAGATCATATTGCCCGGCACCGCCGATAATCCCGGGCGGGAACGGCGTATGCAGGCGCACCAGGGCGTCCAATCGGTTTTCGTGGATCACCATCATATCGGCTCGCCGCAGGAGCTCGCGCAGCATAATGCGCTCGTTGATACCCTGGCGCTCGCCCTCAGGATTGCGCATGTCAGACAACCGGTCCCAGTTCTCAAACTCGGCGCGCTGATCGTCGCCCCAAAACTTGGAACGCGCATTAAGCTCGGTGAAATTGGTCAACGTCTCGGTAATGCCCTTCTCTTTCCAATCTGCGGCGCGGCGAGAAAGGTACTGGTTGATATGAAACTTGAAAGCGTTGGCGGGAGCCTGCGGCTGGATGGCGCCGATATCGAAATTCGACGGAGGGTCAATACGCCCGTCCACCAACTCGACGAAGTAATCGATCGGCTTCATGGTGCCGCCGCCGAAGATTTTGCCCGGCGCAAACTCGGTCGGCTCGATCTTGGCCGCAAAGTCCGGGAACTGCGGCGTTCCGTCCGAATTCAGACGGAAAAACAGGTCGGGCATGAACACGGGCGCCAGGCGCGCGAGGGCGCGCGTATGGTCCACTGTCATGAGCTCAATACTGGGATCGCGCGGCCACAGCGGGTGCGAAGATTCAACCAAAGTAGCGCCGAGCTTACCGCCAAGAATGGTTTTGATTTCCTTCGCCGCCGCAGTGACGATCGGCACTTCGGTCATCGAACCCTTCGGCACCGTCATGGATTCGCGGATGATGCCGATGCGCAAACCTTTGAGCGAGCGCTTGGCCGCGCCTTTCGTCGTATGGCTGGCAAACGGCGTCGGCAAGACGGAGGAGCGCGGCACGGTGGTGAAGGGATCGCGCGGGTCGTAATAACCCTGCACAGGGTCCTTCAAGGCATCGAGCACTTTGGCCGCATCGCCGACGGTGCGAGCCAGAACGCCACTGCGATCCATGTAGATATCGGCCCCGATGGCGCCTCCGTCAAAGCCAAGCATCGCCTTGTGCGGCAGGATCAGCGCCACTGAATTGTGATTGGCCGGCCCGCGGCAGGAGGCACGCGTTTCCTCGCCCAGGCTACACATCACGAGGTTGGCGCTGACCGATACCCCCGAGCCGGAGCTGGATCCGAGCGAAGCCGCGCGCGTGGCATCGTAAGGGTTGGCCGGATTGCCGCCCCAGGAGCTGCGTTGATAGCCCAGCACCGAAGGCAGAACCTTGTCCGGCTTCGAACCGTCGGCCATTGGTGGCGCTTCCGGGCGGCCGTTATATTCTGTGTTCAAGGCTTTGGCGAAGATGATCGCGCCTTTATTGCGCAATTGTTCGACCAGCGCGTGATCCCGCGCCGGAAAATCGGCATCGTAGCGCGCATCGCCGCCGCCGGTCGATCGCATATCCTTAGTGTCGAAGGGGTCTTTGAACGAAAACACGACGCCATACATCGGCATCTTCTTGAGGTCAGGATTGCGCCCGTATTTCTTGTCCAGCTGCGCCGCGCGCTCCAAGGCGTCCGGCATGCGGCGCAGGATTTCACACACGGCCGGTGCGCCTTCCGGCAGCGGCCCGTCGGAGGGATGCCGGTCATAGTCGCCGGGGCAGACGGCTGAGCGCTCGCCGCGAATGTTCAGCGTCGCGAGCGCGTTTAACTGCGTGCCGTTCTTGATGCCGGCGATCATGCCGAACTGTTGCTGCACCGTCGGGTCCGAGGCGGTCGCATCCATGCGGCCGAATTCGAGCGGCGGCCCCTGGTACTTGTCGAGATTCGGCAGAATGTCGGCGGCCTTTACGGTCTCAGTCGGGAATTGCAACGGCGCTTGCCCGCGTACCGTGCCTTCTGCTTCCGCGACCGGTTCGCCGTCCTTCGTGACCAGCACACTGGCGACGCCGTTATATTTGCGCACGCGCTCGATATAGTGCTGGACGACGGCAACCACCGTCGTCTTGCCGTTTTTGATGGCATGGTGCAGATCGTCGATGGTTGCTTCTTCGAGCTGGAACGGCTTTTTGCGTTCCTTACCGCGCGACGAGCGCGGTTTCGATTTCGGCTTGCTCGCCTTGGCCTTAATCGCATCTTGGCTTGGCGTCGCCATGGCTTTGCGCCTCATGCCGCCGCGCCGCAATGGCGCGCCAGTGTACAGGCCAGATCGAGTAGCGCTTCGTCGCCGCCCGCCCAGCCGATGAACGAAAGCCCGACCGGGCAGCCGTTGATGGTGCCGGCCGGTATTGTCATCTGCGGCAAACCGGACAGGCCGGCGGTGCAGGTCAGCCGCATTACGCGCGTACGAAAATCTTCCAGATCGGCGGCCGGCGTATCAGCGAGCGGCGCGATCGTCGGCGCGGTCGGCAACACAAGGATTATACCCGGGGCGGCGATTTGCCTTATATGCTCGCGCGCTTCGGCCTGGACCAGGCGGCTGGCGTCGGCCTGCGCTCGGGTCACGGTTGCGGCGAACGCCATGCGTTCGTGAATACCGGCGCCCATTTTTGGTTGAACCTTGGTGACGAAATCGCCGAAGGTCTGCCACGTCTCATAGGCCTGGATGATGCGGAACGCCTCGCGCCAGAGATCGAAACCGTCGGGCGCAATGCGACTGTGCACGATCGGCGGCAAATCGTCGCTCATAAACTCGATCAGCGTGCGCAGCAGGGTCGCTACCGGTTCTTCGGCCTGCTCGAACGCATCTTCCAAAAGCACGACGCGGTCGATTTTCGCCGTTACACGCTGCTCGTTTAGTAGCACTGCTCCGACTCTGCGGAAAACGCCTGGCGTTGCCGCAAACCAGCCCGGCACATCGAAACTCGGCGCCATGTCGGCAACGCCGGCATGTGCAATGCGTTCATGGGTCGGGCGCAAGCCGTACACGCCATTAAAGGACGCAGGAATGCGCACCGACCCGCCGGTGTCGCTGCCGAGCGCGAAGTCGCAAAGACCGGCGCCACAAGCCGCAGCCGAACCGGCGGAAGATCCGCCGGGGACTCGGCCCGGCGCACGCATGTTAATCGGCATGCCGTAATGCGCGTTGATTCCGGTAATGCTGTAGAAAAACTCATCGCAAATCGTTTTGCCGGTGATGGTCGCACCGGCGTCGAGAATTTTCTGCACAGGTGGACAATGCTGCATGGCCGGCTCATGGGTCACGAGCCAATCGGGATTACCGCAGCCGATACGCTCGCCAGCAATGCCGTACATGTCCTTGACGACGGCGGTGAGGCCCTCGAGCGATCCGGTTGGCGCGCCGCGAATTGGCGCCTGGATGTCATGCGGGACAAAGGCAGAGTGAAACACGTGATGGTTCATTTCGTCCCGGCGCTGCTGCTCGATGACAAATACCAATCCAGAATTTTCTCGCCGTTCCACGCCACCACGCCATCATGGGCAAGAATTTCGGCAAAGGTTTTCTGGACATGGCCGATGCGGTGCGGCACGCCCGACAAATAAGGATGGCAGGCGATCGCCATGATCTTCGGACGCTCGGCCGATTCGGCATAAAGCGTGTTGAAGTGGTCGAGCGCGCGCGTGTGCCAGACCTCGGACGGATGGTGTTGAAGCGCCATCATGACGATGTCGTGAATTTCGAAATTATAGGGCAGCGCTACCACCGGCTTGTGCGTCGTTTTCAGCGTCACCGGCTCGTCGTCAAGCACCCAGTCGCCGATATACTCGATGCCGGCCTCCGATAGGTAATCTAGCGTGTCGAAGGTCTGGGTTAGGCCGGGGCCGAACCAGCCACGCGGCCGCTTGCCGCAAAATTTCTCGATCATGTCCATGGATTTCATGATCGAGGCACGCTGGTCGTCGAGCTTGTGCATCGGCACCTGGTCATAGCCGTGTGCATTGAGCTCCCAGCCGCTATCGACGCAGGCTTGCGCGACTTGCGGATATGCCTCGCAGACCCGGGCATTGAGCGTCACGGTCGGCGAGATGCCGAGCTTAAGCATCATCTTGCGCAGTCGCCAAAAACCGACGCGCATGCCGTATTCGTGCCAACTCCAGTTCGGATGGTCCGGCTGCATCGGCTGGCCTTGCGGCGGCGAGATCACCATGCGGGCCATCGGCCGCGCCATATCCCACTCTTCCAGCGCCAGGACCGGCCAGACCACAAGCCTCACCCCTTTCGGAAACGCGAGCGGCGGTCTTTTCTCTATCGCTGAATAAATTAATCTCTCGCGCGGGTGCATTATGTCACTCCGATATCAACGATCTTGTTATAGCGAATGCCTCACAGGTCTTGCACCTATTTGCTCCATTTTCGTTTGATTGTCCGTGCACAGCAAACTTCGTAACCGCAGCACTGAGTAAAGTCGTGACCGAGAGCCGAGCATCGCGACATGTTGAAAACGTGTTTTCAGGTGGTCGAATCTTATCCGCGCAAGGTCACGGCACGGCCATCGCCATCATTCGTGGCCATGTGCATGCTTCGTAACGGCCTTCCAGGCCCAGCACTTCACGGATTGGTATGTTGCGGACATCGTTAAGGCACGCTCGTCCCGGACTCGCAGAAGTAAAGCCCTCGCGCCCCCCGAGGTTCTCGTCCACCATCTTCTGCAATGCGCGGATTTGCTGATCGCGGGTCATATCGACATCAGTCAGCGGCATGGCCGTATCTGACCTAAGAAGGTAAAGCAGACTCCGTCGTAGTGCCGTCAAGAGTTCGGATGACAACCGACCAAGCCGAACAATTAATTTATGCTGGACTAGGAATTGGTGCCCAGGGGCGGGATCGAACCACCGACACTGCGATTTTCAATCGCATGCTCTACCAACTGAGCTACCTGGGCCCCGGCACTGGCCCCGAAACGTCCGGGGCAAGGCGAGCGCCGCGTTATAGAGGCCCCGCCCCACCCTGTCCAGAAGCCAATCCGGTGTGTCCAGAAGCCAATCCGGCTCATGGAAACAAAGGTTTAGACCCCGATCGCAGCCCGGAACCGGGCCTTGAGCACGGTGCCGTCGCGCTCCGGCAGCACCCGCGGCGGATCGCCGATGACAATCGCCAGGCGGGCAAACAGCGGGCCGGACAGCGCCTTAAGCCGGGCGGCGAGATCGGCCAAAGCCGCCTCGTCCGCGACATCGAGGCAGGTGGCGATGCCGCAGGAACGGGCGACGCCGAGCAGGTCGACGCCGCCTTTGTAGGTGTGGCTCGGCTGCATGCCGGTTTCGCCGTAATGGCCATTGTCGAAGACGACGACGGCGAGGTTCGGCGGCTGCTTGATGCCGATGGTGGCGAGCGATCCTAAGCCCATCAGCATCTCGCCATCGCCGGTGACGACGAGCACGCGCTTGTCCGGCTGAGCCAGAGCGAGGCCGAGGCCGATCATCGCCGCGCCGCCCATCGCGCCCCACAGATAAAAGTTGCGGTCATTGTCGCCAGCGGCGGCGAGATCCCAGCAGGTCGAGCCGAGGCCGGGAATGACAAGGAGGTCGTTCTTGCGATCGGCCAGCAAGATCGCCATCGCGGCGCGGCGTTCAAGTCCGCTCATTTGGTCCAGACCTTCTTGCCGATCAATTGCTGAGACAGCAACAAAGCGGCGATGCGCTCGTCGCCAAACACATGCTGCACGGCGCGCTCGGCGAGGCCCTCGACTTCGTCAGGCCTGGTGGCGCGATAAATCTCGGCTTCGCTCAGCCGCAGCACCGGATCGACGATCGAGCCCATCGGCTGCTGCCACGGATTGAACTCTTCCCACTCGCCGCGCATGGTGATCATCATCAACAGCGGAAAGCGGCACGAACGCGCCAGCGACAGCATGTTGATGCAATTGCCGACGCCGCTCGACTGCATCAGCAGCACGGCGCGATTGCCCCCGAGCCAGGCGCCGGCGGCGAGCGCCACGCCCTCCTCCTCGGTGGTCAGCACCACATCGTGGATGTCGGGATCGGCGCGGCAGCGATCGATCAAGCGCGCGTGGCCGGCGTCGGGCACATAGCCGACCTGCCGGATGCCGGCGCGCTTGAGCGTGCCGTAAAGTTTCTCCGGCCAGTCGATGGTCGCGGTCGGCGCATTCATGATCGGTCGCCTTCGTCGCCATCGGCCGGCCGCGTGCCGTCCGCGTCTTCGTCGTCATTTACCGGCACGGCATAGACGCCGGTCAGCCAGCGGTTGAGATCGATGTCTGAGCAGCGCTTGGAGCAGAACGGCTTGAACGCAACATCGGTCGCCTTGCCGCAGATCGGGCATTGCGCGGCTTTGGTCTGGCGGGCGATCTCGTTCATGGCGTCGGGCTCTTTACGCGCCGTGCATCCTGCGCGCGCAGTTCGGTTTTCAATATCTTGCCGTAGTTGTTTTTTGGCAGCGCGTCGACAAAAACATAATCCTTCGGCCGCTTGAAGCGGGCAATGTGCGACAGACAGAGCGCGTCGAGTTCCGCGCGCGGCGCTTGGCCGACGACATAGGCGACCACCGCCTCGCCCCAGTCGGCGTCGGGCCGGCCGATGACCGAGACTTCGCGCACCGCGGGGTGAGTCAGCAGCACTTCTTCCACTTCGCGCGGATAGATGTTGGAGCCGCCGGAGATGATGAGGTCCTTGGAACGGTCCTTCAACGTCAGATATCCTTCGGCGTCGAAGGCGCCGACATCGCCGGTGTGCAAATAACCACCGCGCAGCGAGGCCTTAGTCGCCTCGTCATTGCGCCAGTAGCCGGCCATGATGACATCGCCGCGCACGAGGATTTCGCCGGTCTCGCCGGTGGCCACCGGATTGTCGTCGGCATCGGTGACGATCACCTCGACGCAGACGTAAGGCCGGCCGCAGGAGGCAAGCCGCTCGCGCCAGCGCGGATGATCGCGGTCGGCGATTTCCTGTTTGGTCAGCGTGGTGATGGTCATCGGCGATTCGCCCTGGCCGTAGATTTGCGCCAGGCGCGGGCCGAAACGGTCGAGCGCGCGCAGGCAATCCTCCACATACATCGGCGCGCCGCCCCAGATAATGGTGCGGATGTTATCGACGTTGCAATCGCCGGGCGCTTCGACCAGCCTTTTGATCATGGTCGGCGCGGCGAACAGCGACATCCGCGGCCAATGATTAAACAAAGCGAAGACTTCGTCGGGCTCGAAGCCGCCGCTTTCGGGAATGACCTGCACGCCGAGGCGCGCGACATGCTGCATGATGTAGAGCCCGGAGCCGTGGCTCATCGGCGCGGCATGCAGAATGGCGTCGCCCGGCGACACCGGATCGACTTCGGAGCCATAGGCATAACTGGCGATACTGAGGTTGCGATGCGTCAGCATCGCGCCTTTGGGTTTTCCCGTCGTGCCCGAGGTGTAGAACAGCCAGGCGAGATCGGAGCCGGCGCGCGGGGCGACATCGACCGAGTCGGACGTAAACAGCTCTTCGTATTCGGCGCTGCCGATGGTGATAAGCCGTTCAAGAGATTTTGGCGCATGCGGCGCGATTTCACTGTCCGTGCCGGGCGAAGCAAAGCAGACGCGCGCGCCGGAGTGTTCGAGGATATAGCCCAGCTCCGCGCCATGCAGTTTCGAGTTCGCCGGCACGGCGGCGCAGCCTGCATGCCAGATGCCATAAAGCAGCGCGAGATAGTCCGGCGAATTCTTCGCGGCGATGGCGACCCGGTCGCCGGGCTTGAGCTTGAATTTATTGATGAGCGCGCCCGCAATGCGCGCGGCGCGGGAGGCCAACTGGCCATAGGTCATCACCACGCGCGTGCCGGATGCGGCGGCGGGCATGGCGGGATGTGAAAGGCCGGAACGCAAAAGCCAAAGCGCGGAGTTCATGATTTACCCGTCATTCCGGGACGCACCGCATAAGCGCGCCACGCGCGTCTTCGACGCGCTATGGGCGCGGACCCGGAATCCAGATACGCATTCTGAAACTCTGTCTGATTCCGGGTTCGCTCACTTCGTTCGCGCCCCGGAATGACAGAATATTACACCGCGTTGAGCCAGCCGAAGCGGATCGGATAGCCCTCGCCGCCGAGCAGCGCCATGGTTTCGTACAAAGGCAGGCCGACGACATTGCTGTACGAGCCGACCATCTTGACGATGAAAGTGCCGGCTATGCCCTGCGCGGCATAGCCTCCGGCCTTGCCGCGCCATTCGCCGGAGGCGAGATACGATTCGATGTCTTCCGACGACAGCCGCTTGAAACGCACGCGGGTTTCCACCAGCCGCTGGCGGAACGCCTCGCGCGGCGTCACCAGGCAGATCGAGGTGTAGACGCGGTGATTGCGGCCGGACAGAAGCCGCAGACACTGCTGCGCTTCGTCGAGCAATTCGGCCTTGGGCAGAATGCGGCGGCCGACCGCGACCACGGTATCGGCGGCGAGAATGAACGAGCCGCGCAATTCGTCGTCGAGCTTGACGTTGTTGAGCGCCACCACCGCCTTTTCCTTGGCGAGGCGATTGGCATAGGCCCGCGGGATTTCGCCGCGCTTGGGCGTTTCATCGACGTCGGACGGCTTGAGCGCGTCAGGCTCGATGCCGGCCTGATTGACCAGAGCCAGCCGCCGCGGCGAACCGGAGGCGAGGACAAATTTGGGACGGCCGATCATGGGATTCCGGTATCGAATTCTAGTGAAAAACGGCTGCGAATGCGGGCGGAAACTAGCGGAACGGGGGGTGAATCGCAAACCGACCCGTCATCCTGAGGTGCGAGCCGCGCTTTGCGGCGAGCCTCGAAGGATCGACGGCCGAGGCGCCCGGGCCGTCGCCCTTCGAGGCTCGCTGCGCTCGCACCTCAGGGTGACGGATAGCCTACTCATTCCCCGCGCCTGCCCTTCCGAACCTTTTGCGGATCCGCGCCATCAGCGTGTCACGGACCTCGCGGTAGGCGTCGAGTTTCTGCTCGCGCGAACCCTCGATGCCGGTCGGATCGACGGTCGGCCAGTATTCGACATCGACGGCGGCGACGCGCGTGAGATCGAGCGCCTTGTGGTGCGCCGGGGGCGACAACGTGACGATCAGATCGAAGTTTAGGCCTTCAAGGTCTTCGAGTTCCTCGAAATCGATGGGCTTGTGGCGCGAAATGTCGATGCCGAGTTCTTCCATCACCGCGACGGCGAAGGGATCGAGCTCGCCCTTCTGCACGCCGGCGGATTTGACGTAGACCTGCTTGCCGAGCACCTGGCCGAACAGGCCGGCCGCCATCGGCGAGCGCACCGCGTTCATGCCGCAGGCGAACAACACGGCCTGAGGCTTTGACGGGCGCTCGGGATTGGCCATTCCTGGTCAACCCTTCCAGTGCAGCACGCAGATCAGGGTGAACAGGCGGCGCGCGGTGTCGTGATCGACCGTCACCTTGTCCTTCAGCCGCTCCATCAGAATGTTGGAGCCGTCGTTGTGAATGCCGCGGCGGCCCATGTCGATGGCTTCGATCTTGTCCGGCGTCGCGGTGCGGATCGCCTGATAATAGCTGTCGCAGATCATGTAATAATCTTTGACGATGCGGCGCAAAGGCGACAGCGAGAACAGATGCGCGACCACCGGCGTGCCGTCTTCGAGGCGGATGTCGAACACCAGACGGTTGTCGTTGATCGACAGATGCAGCGCGTAAGGCCCACCGGCATGGCCAACCGGCGCGAAATGATTCTGCTCGAGCAGGTCGTAGATGGCGATAGTGCGCTCGTGCTCCACATCCGGATTGGAACGGCCGATCGATTCCTCGTCGAGGGTGACCGAGACCAGGCGCTGCTTCATCGCAGCCGGCGTTGGTTTGGCGGGGCTCATCTGAGATTGAGGCGGATGGCGACCGAGCGCGCATGGGCATCGAGGCCCTCGGCCTTGCCGAGCGTCATCGCCGCGGGCCCGAGCGCGCGCAACTGATCCGGGCCGCATTTCAGCAGCGATGTGCGTTTCATGAAGTCGAGCACGCCGAGGCCGGACGAGAAGCGCGCCGAGCGCGCGGTCGGCAGCACATGGTTGGAGCCGGCGACATAATCGCCAATGGCTTCCGGCGTATGCGCGCCGATGAAGATGGCGCCGGCATTGCGGATGCGATCCACATAGGAGTCGGCGTCTTCGGCGGCGATTTCGAGATGCTCCGGCGCGATGCGATCGACCAGCGCAATGGCGTCATCGAGTTTGCCGACAGTAATGATGGCACCGAAGTCGCGCCACGAGGCGCTGGCGACCGCAGCGCGCGGCAGCGTCATCAGTTGCGACGTCACGGCGGCTTCGACTTCGACGGCCAGTCCCGGATCGTCGGTGATCAATATCGACTGCGCACTGGCATCGTGCTCGGCCTGCGCCATCAGATCGGCGGCGATCCAGTTCGCATTGCCGGTCTTGTCGGCGAGGATGAGGACTTCGGAAGGACCGGCGATCATGTCGATGCCGACGGTGCCGAACACCAGCCGCTTGGCCGCCGCGACATAGGCATTACCGGGGCCGACGATCTTCGACACCGGCGCGATGCTCTCTGTCCCGTAAGCGAGCGCCGCGACCGCTTGCGCGCCGCCGATACGATAAACCTCGTCCACACCCGCAAGCTTGGCGGCGGCGAGAACCAGCGGCGCTAATTTGCCGTCCGGCGCCGGCACCACCATGACCAGGCGCTCGCAGCCGGCGACCTTGGCCGGTACCGCGTTCATCAACACGGAAGACGGATAGGCGGCGGTGCCGCCCGGCACGTAAAGCCCGACGGCTTCGATAGCGGTCCAGCGGGTGCCGAGTTCGACGCCGATCGAATCGGTGAAGCGGTCGTCCTTCGGCTTCTGCCGCGTATGGTAAGAGACGATGCGGTCGCGCGCGATCTTCAGCGCATGCAGGGCTTCCGGATCGCTGGCCGCTTCTGCGGCGTCGATCTCGGCCTGGCTGACGCGTAAGGTGTCGGCGGTGAGCGTGACCCGGTCGAATTTGGCGGTGAGGTCGATGAGCGCCTGGTCGCCGCGCGCCTGCACGTCGGCGATGATGGCGCGCACGGCGGCTTCGACGTCCGGCGCCGCCTCGCGCTTGGCGGCGAGGAAAGCGCGGAAACGGGCTTCGAAATCGGGGTCGGTGCTGTCGAGGCGAATGGGCATATCAGGTCAATGGCGCGCAGCGGCGGGAACGTCAACCTGGGCCTGCTGCCGCCTCAGGCCTTGTCAGCCTCGGCGTGCTGCGGGCACTTGGCCGCGGTCCAGACCGGGCCGAGATCGACCAGTTCGGCCTCCAGGCATTCGACCTCCAGCCGCAGCACCGCGCCGCCTGAGAAAATCAGCGAAACCACGCCGGACGGGCTGTCGGTCTCGGCGAATTCGACGGCCAGAAGGTTGAGGACGGCGTCCTTGCCGGCCGGGTCGAGGCTGCGGCATTTGCAGGCCTGGACGCGCTCGAAGCGCAGGGCCGAGCGGCGGCGGCGGTATTCCGGCCGGTCCGCTTGGGCGCTTTCCCAATCGAAGCGGTTAAGCGCGACAACGACCCGGTGTTCGCCCGCCCGCCACAGCACATCGGCCACCTTGACCACCGCGTCCTGCAAGTGGGTCGATACCACTTCAAGGTCCTCTTCGTCGAGGACGGCGAATTTCAATTGGTCGATGGCCTGGGTCATGGACGTGCACGCTCCTGCACACAAAACCTAAGAACGAGGCACCGAAGGCGCAAGGTGCGGCGATGCCGCAAAGCCGGCAAAGCCTAGAAAGCCGGCTCCATGCCGGCGGCGCTCCAGCGCGGCCGGGTCGCCGGCGCGGTGAGGAAGTTGAGAAAAGCCTGCGCCGCTTGGATTTTCGTTGAGCCGGCGTGGATGGCGGCGGTGTAGGTATTCTTGAAATTTAGGTCGCCCGGCAGCGGCCCGAGAATGGCCAGGCCTTTGACCGGCAGGGCTTCGCTGATCAGCGTGGTGCCGAAGGCGGCGCGGCCTTCGGCAATGGTGGTGGCAACGTCGAAGCCGCCTTTGCACAGCACGGCCTTTTTGTTGATGGCGTCGGCGATGCCGAGTTTCTCCAGAAGCCCGGCGAACATGATGCCGCCGGAGCCGCCAGCTTTCGGATCGGTCCAGGCGACCGAGGGCGCGTCGAGCAGCGCCTGCTTGAAGGCTTCGGGCGTGGAAATGTCGGGCCTGGGCGCGCCGTCGCGGACGATGACGCCGGTCACGGTCGAGGCCAGATCGCGGATGCTGCCGGCTTTCAGCAGACCGGCTTTGTCGAGCGCCGCAATGCCGGATTCCGAGATCATGATCAGGTCGGCCGCCTCGCCGGCCTTGACCTTGTCGCCCTGCGCGCCGGCGGTGCCGAAGTTCAGGTCGATCTTGATGCCGCTCTCGCGCTCGAAGTCCGCGGCAAGTGCTGTGACCATCACCTTCACGGCGCCGGCGGACATGATTTTTATTTCGGCGGCCACTTTTTTCTCCCCCATCGTCCGCGCACTCTCGTGTTCTCTTCATTTCCGCGCAAGCGAAAATTCCAGAGAACACAAAACGCCACCACAATGTCCGAGATGTCCGATCCGGTTTAGCTATCACTCGGCAGGGACGGGCACACGTTGCCGCCGCACCAATGCGACGAAGGGGATGCCCAGCAGCAGGACGGCAACGCCGACCAGCGCACCGATGCCGCTATAGACAAGGCTCGAGTACATCAGGTAGCCGCAGATCAGGCAGAACAGGATCGGCGTCACGGGATAGAACGGCACACGGAACGGCCGGACCCGGTCCGGATCCCGACGGCGCAGCACCAGCAGCGATACGCCGATCAGCAGCAAGAAGCCCCAGAAAACCGGCGCGGTATACTCGACAATGGCGGTGAATCCATCGCGCGCCATCGAACCGACAATCACCAGGCCCATGGCGACCGCGCTCTGCATCAGGATGGCATAGCGCGGATTGTTGCCCGTCGCGCTCCATGCGCTCAGGCGAGACAGCTTCAGGTCGTCGCCGAGCGCATGATAAAGCCGCGCGCCGGTAAAGATGCTGGCGTTGATGGTACTCAGCGCGGCAAGGCAGACGACCACGCTTACCAGCACGGCGGCATGGTCGCCGAGGCCGTGGCGGACCACGTCCGCGGCAACGGCGCTCGACCGGCGCAATCCGTCCAGTCCAAGTACATGCAGGAACGCGACATTGACGAGAACATAGATGGCGGTCACCACCGCGGTGCCGATCAGGAGGATACGGGTCATGTCGCGCCGCACATTTCGCACGTCGGCGGACAAATAAGCGGCTTCGTTCCAGCCGCCATATGTGAGCAGGACGAAAACCATGGCCAATCCGATCGCCCCGGCGTTTGCCGGCTCCGCAACCGCCGCCGCCGCTGCCCCGCTGCCGCCGAACGCGAAAGCGATGACGACGATGCCAAGCAGTATCGCTATCAGTGCGACGCTGAAAAGATTCTGGGCGATCTTGCTTTCGTAGGTTCCATAGACGTTGACCGCGGTGAGCAATCCCAGCGCCATCGCCGCATAAAGGGACGAACCATGGAGCCCAAGCGGATAGAGCGCCTGGGCATAATCGCCGAGCACGAAAGCCACCGCCGCGATGGCGCCGGTTTGAATGACCGTCGTGCGAGCCCATGCAAACAGCAGGGCAACCGATTGGCCTAACGCGAGCGACAGAAAGCGATACTCGCCGCCCGTCGAGGGATAAGCGGCCGCGAGTTCGCAATAAACCAGGGCGCCGACCAAAGTGGCTGCGCCGCCCGCGACCCAAACCGCGAGGAACACGGCTTCGCTGCCGACATTCATCGCCACCAGTTGCGGGGACTTGAAAATCCCCATGCCGATGATGATGCCCGCCATCATCAGGACGCCGTCGGTCACGGACAGACTGGCGCGCGGGGTCGCTGAATTGTTGGCGGTCATGGCGGGGCTAGCTCAGGCGTGCCTGCCAGTTTCCGCCGATACCCTTTATCGTCTTGCCCTCGACTCGGCCACGCAATTCCTGGCGTTTGCCATCGACTTCAACATTTAACATGAGGTCTGTGCCCTGGAGTTTGCCGCTGATCGTCGCCGGCCGCCCATCGACCGCGCCCTTCCCGGCAACAACCTGATACTGCTGCGTCAGTTGCACCTTCATGTCCTGTTCGCCCTGGAAAGTCCAGGCGCCCTGCACCGCGGCCGGAACGTACCAGAGATAAACGTCCTTGCCCGCGACGACCTCATGGGTGTCCGGCTCCCATTCGCCCATCGCGAAAGCATGCGACACCACGCGGGCACCGGGCTTCATCTCTTTCAGAATCTTCGGCCGCAGTTTCAGGTTGATCTCGGTGAGAAGATACATCGTCATGACATCGGCCTTGGCCAGGCTCTCGCCGAACAGATTGGCGACCTTGAATCTCACCTTGTCGGCGACGCCGGCACTCTTCGCGTTTGCATTGGCTTCTGCGATGCGTTCGGGATCGATATCGACGCCGTAACCGCGCGCGCCGTACCGGCTCGCAGCCGTGACAATCATGCGTCCGTCGCCGCAGCCGAGATCGATGACATAGTCACTGGCCTTGACGCCGCCCAGTTCAAGCATGCGGTCCACCAGGGCCTGCGGCGTTGGGACATAGACCACATCGAGCTTCGGCTTCTTTTGCGCCAGCGCGGGCATGACGGAGAAGCCGATGGCGCCAAGCCGAAGACCGCGACGGCACGGCACGCGGCGCGGCGCGTCGCAAACTTACTGAAATTCATGGAAGAACCCCTCGACTGTTGCCGCGACGGCCGACTTTCCCCCGGCCCCCGGTTCGTCATCAGGAGACGGCAGGCGGCCGCGCGTTATACTATGCTATGCAATGTCAAAGTGGCGCTTTGGTTGCGGCGCGAAGGGTGCAGCAGAATGTCACGCTTGGCTTTTAGGAACTTATCCGCTCGATGACCGCGCCGCAGCGCGACAGTTTCTCTTCGAGCCGCTCGAAGCCGCGGTCGAGATGATAGACGCGGTTGACCATGGTTTCGCCTTCGGCAGCCAAGGCAGCGATCACCAGCGACACCGAAGCGCGCAAATCGGTGGCCATCACCGGCGCGCCGCGCAGGCGCTTGACGCCTTCGATGGTCGCCTTCATGCCGTCGAGATGAATGCGGGCGCCCAGGCGCGCCAGTTCCTGCACATGCATGAAGCGGTTTTCGAAAATCGTCTCGGTGATGTGCGAGGTGCCGTTGGCCAAGGTCATCAGCGCCATCAACTGCGCCTGCAAGTCGGTCGGGAAGCCGGGGAACGGCTGCGTCGTCACATCGACCGGCATGAGGCCCGCGCCATTGCGCGAAATGCGGATGCCTTCGTTGGTCGGCGTGATCGTGGTGCCGGTCTGCGCCAGCACGTCGAGCGCCGATTGCAGCAATTCAGGCCGCGTGTTCTGCAACAGAACATCGCCGCCTGTCATCGCCACCGCCATGGCGTAAGTGCCGGTCTCGATGCGGTCGGGCAAAACGGCGTGGCGCGCGCCATTTAGCGTGGCGACGCCCTCGACAACGAGACGCGACGTCCCGATGCCGGTGACCTTGGCGCCCATCTTGTTGAGGCAATCGGCGACGTCGCCGATTTCCGGCTCCTGCGCCGCGTTGTCGATCACCGTGGTGCCGCGCGCCAGCACGGCGGCCATCAGGGCGACATGGGTGCCGCTCACCGTCACTTTCGGAAACTTGATTTCGCCGCCGCGCAAACCATTCTTGGCGCGGGCGATGACATAGCCGCCTTCGATCTCGATCTCGGCGCCCAGTTTCTCCAGCGCCATGATCAAGAGATCGACCGGGCGCGTGCCGATGGCGCAGCCGCCGGGCATCGACACCTTGGCCTCGCCCATGCGCGCCAGCAACGGCGCGATGACCCAGAAGCTCGCCCGCATGGTGGAGACGAGTTCATAAGGCGCGGTGGTGTCGACGATGGTCTTCGCGGAGATGTGGAGCGTGCGGCCGGAAGCCGGCTCGTCGTTCAGGCGCTTGCCGGCGATCATGATATCGACGCCGTGATTGCCGAGAATGCGTTGGAGCTGGATGACGTCGGCCAGCCGCGGCACGTTTTCGAGAACGAGCGTCTCGGCCGTCAGCAGGCTGGCAATCATCAGCGGCAAAGTGGCGTTCTTGGCGCCCGAAATCGGGATCGCGCCGTTGAGACGCTGGCCGCCGACGATGCGTATCCGATCCATAAGTCGCCCCGGCTAATCGCCTGTTCGAGAATTCCGGGCCGATCTATGGACCGCCGGACGGCCTCCTGCAAAGCACAAACTGCCGGAGGGTTACCATCTATGGTCTGGCAATTAAGGCGAAAACCGGTTCCGGCAAGCCCTGTTCCCCTCCCCCACGCCCGCTTGCGCGTGTGGGGAGGGGTCAGGGGTGGGGGAAAAAGAAGAAGTCAGGCTGTTTCGTCATCTTGGTCGCCCCGGGCGCGCTCTTCTGCGCCTCTCGCGCGTTCATTTGCGCCGCGGGCGCGCTCTTGCGCCTTGCGCCGGAGCAGATTTTCCCGTAGCGCAGCGGCCAGCCGCGCGTCGCGGCTGTTGGGTGCGCTGGATTTCTTCTGCTTTTTGCCGCTTTCGTCGCCCGCCATGGCCCTCATTATCGGGACCGGGCTCCGGTTGACAAGTTCACGCAAAATTCAGGGCTGGACAGGTACTTACCTTGCATCCTAAAGGGGCGTTGTGGCAGTTTCCGCCGCGTTCGCCCCGGGGCACTCACCGGTGCGCCTTTAGCTGCCGTAGCTCAGTGGTAGAGCACCTCATTGGTAATGAGGAGGTCCACAGTTCGATCCTGTGTGGCAGCACCATTTCCCGTCAGATCGCAATCGAACGCCGCTCACCCCCGCGCGACCAGCGTCATGTGCGACTCCTTGCGGCCGACCGTCTTGGCATAGTCCTCGATCGGCATCGGGCGGCCGACGAAATAGCCCTGGATCGCGTCGCAGCCCTCGGCGGCGAGGAAAGAGCGCTGCTCCTCGGTCTCGACGCCTTCGGCCACCACCGGCACATCAAGGCCATGGCTCAGCGCGATGACGGCGCGAATGATGGTCGCCGACTGCTGGCTGTGGTTGAGATTGGCGACGAAGGCGCGGTCGATCTTGATCTTGTCGAACGGGAACGACTGCAAATAAGAGAGCGACGAATAGCCGGTGCCGAAATCGTCCATGGCGATGCGCACGCCCATGTTCTTGAGCCTGCGCAGCAGCGCGACCGCGCGGGTGAAGTCGCCGATCAGCACGCCTTCGGTAATTTCCAGTTCGAGACGCGCCGGCGACAGGCCGGCATCGAGCAGCACCTGATGCACCAGGCTCGGCAGGTCGCCGTGCTGGAACTGCACTGGCGACAGATTGACGGCGATGTGCATCTTGCGCGGCCACGACGCCGCCTCGCGGCAGGCGGTGCGCAGCACCCATTCGCCGAGCGCGCCGATGATGCCGCTCTCCTCGGCGAGCGGAATGAACACGTCCGGCGGCACTAGGCCGTGGCGCGGATGATGCCAGCGCGCCAGCGCCTCGAAGCCGGTGATCTTTCCCGACATGTCGGCCTGCGGCATGTAGTGCAGCGTCAGTTCGTTCTGCTCGACCGCGCGGCGCAGGTCCTGCTGCAGCATGCGCTTCTCGCGCAGTTGCTGGTCCATGGCGACTTCAAAGAAGCGGATCGAGCCACGCGCTTCCGACTTGGCGCGGAACAAAGCCGCGTCGGCATTGGCGACCAGCGCCGTCGCGTCGCCGCCGTCCTGCGGATAGATGGCGACGCCGACGGTGAAGCCGACGCGCATCTGATGGCTTTCGATGGTGATGTCTGATTCAAAAGCTGCGCTCAGGCGCTCGGCCAGCGTTTCGGCCGCCTGCGGCTGCGGCCCGGTCGGCGTGATGACGGCGAATTCGTCGCCGCCGATGCGCGCCAGGAAGGCGCCCTGGCAGACCTGCTCGAGCCGTCGCGCCACTTCGCACAGCAGCGCATCGCCGACCGGATGACCGAACACGTCGTTGACCGCCTTGAAGCGGTCGAGGTCGAGGGACAGCACGCCGAAGCTTTCCTGCGACGCCGCGGCGATAGCAATGGTGGCGTCGATGCATTCGTTGAAGGCGGCGCGGTTCGGCAGGTCGGTCAGCGAATCGTGATGCGCCAGATGCTCGATGCGCTGCTCGCTGCGCTTGCTCTCGGTGATGTCGTTGATGACGGTGATGAGATATTTCGCGTTCCCGTCGCGGGCCTTGACCGGCAGCCTTGTCGCGGAGACGATGCGCGTGCCGTTGCCCGGCGTGACGACGCCGTGCTCGCCCTGGTAACTGACCTCGCCCGACTCGATGGCCCTGGTGTCTTCCGCCCGGATCGTTTCGGCAAGGCCGGGCGGCAGGATATCGATGGTGCTCTTGCCGATGATATTGGCGCGGTCGGTGCCGAAGTAGATTTCTGTGGCGCGGTTGACCAACAGGTAGGTCAGCGTCGACGCATCCTTGACGATGATCGGCGACGGCACGTTCTCGACGATCATGTCGAGAAAGGCGCGCGTGCTTTCCAGTTCGCGTTCGGCGCGCTTGCGCACGGTGATGTCTTCATGCGTCGCCACCCAGCCGCCTTCGCTGGTCGGCCGGTTCACGACCAGGATGACGCGGCCGTCTTCCATTTCAATCTCGCCGTTATAGACCTCGCCGCGGCTGAGCGTGGCGGTCATGTTCGCTTCGTATTCGGCCGGATCGAAAGGCAGCATGCCGGCGGCATGGCGCGCGGCGAGCAATTCGGTGAAGCTCCAGCCGCGGCGAATATGCGGGCCGAGCTTGTACATGGTTTCGTATTCGCGATTCCAGACCACCAGGCGGTTGTGGCCGTCGAACATGCACAAGCCCTGAATCATATTGTTCAGGGCGAGGTCGCGCCGCACATTCTGCTCGTGAATCTTGCGCACGACGTGCAGCACGCAGTACGAAAAGGCGATGGCCATGCCGAGCAACATGCCGGCGCCGAGCGCCACGCCGGCCACAACCATGGGCAGCGACGCCCACGCCGTCACCATCGCGGACAGGACGGCGAACGCCGCGGCCAGGCCGGCGACGGCGCCTATGCCAAGGCAGCGCCAGTCGCGGAATTTTGCCAGATAGCTGAGGGTCTCGACCATGGTTCCTGGCGCAGACTTACGGAAGGCAGCACGCCTTTTCCGCCTGTGAAAGAAACCACAACCTATGGAGGACGGCTTCGCGCCGCGTTAATACGGGTGCGTGCGCAATCGTTAATCGCCGGTTAGCCCTACGATCCGGTAAAAATTCGATAGTCCCGCCGAACGCTATTTCAGCGAGCCCGCAGGAATTCGAAATCGCAACCCTGATCGGCGCCGGTGATTTCCTGCGCATAGAGCTTGGCATAGCCGCGCGGCGGGATTTCCGGCGGTTTTTCCCGCGTCGTTTCGCGCTTTTTGAGTTCGGCCGCATCGACCAGAAGATCGATGCGCCGGTCCTTGACCGACAGCTTGATGCGGTCGCCATTGCGCACGAGGCCGAGCAGGCCGCCGGAAGCGGCGTCCGGCGTGACATGCAAAACGACGGTGCCGAAGGCGGTTCCGCTCATGCGCGCGTCGGAAATGCGGACCATATCTTTAATGCCCTTGCCGGCCAGCTTCTTCGGGATCGGCAGGTAACCGGCCTCCGGCATCGCCGAGGTCGAATGCGGCCCGGCATTTTGCAGCACCAGGAAATCGTTGGGCTCGACGTCGAGATTGGGGTCGTCGATGCGCGCGGCCAGGTCGGCCAGCGACGTGAACACCACCGCCCTGCCCTCGCGTTCGAACAGGCTGGCGTCGGCGGCCGACCGCTTCAGGATCGCGCCTTTGGGCGCCAGATTGCCGAACAGCGACACCAGTCCGCCGACCGGCTCGAGCGGTTCGGCGCGCGGCGCGATGATGGTGCGATCGACGAAGTCGGCGCTGTCGAAGCCGAGCCGCTCACCCAAAGTCTCGCCGGTGATGGTGACGGCATCGAGATGCAGCAGGTCCTTGATCTCGCGCATCAGCGCACCCATGCCGCCGGCGGCGAAGAAGTCTTCCATGTAGCCGTTGCCGACCGGCTTGAGGTTGACCAAGACCGGCGTGGTGTCGGACAGGACATTCAGCCGTTCCAGTGACACCGGCACGCCGGCGCGTCCGGCAATCGCGGTGAGATGGATGATGGCATTGGTCGAGCCGCCAATGGCGAGCAGGACGCGCAGCGCATTCTCGACCGATTTCTCATTGACGATGCGTTGCGGCGTCAATTCCGAGCCGATCAGCTTGACGGCGAGCGCGCCGGTCGCTTCCGCCGCGCGCAAGCGGTCGGCATGCACGGCGGGGATCGCGGCGGTGCCGGGCAGGCACATGCCGAGCGCCTCGGTGATGCAGGCCATGGTCGAAGCCGTGCCCATCACCGCGCAACTGCCGGCGGTGGTAGCGAGCTTGCCCTCGACCTCGTTGATTTCCTTTTCGTCGATTGAGCCGGCGCGATATTTCGCCCAGAATCTCCGGCAATCGGTGCAGGCGCCGAGACGCTCGCCGTGATGGCGGCCGGTCATCATCGGCCCGCCGATCAACATCACCGCCGGGCGGTTGGCCGACACCGCGCCCATCAATTGCGCCGGCACCGTCTTGTCGCAGCCGCCCATCAGCACGACGGAATCCATCGGCTGGGCGCGCACCATTTCCTCGGTGTCGATCGACATCAGATTGCGGAATTTCAGGCTGGTCGGATTGAGGAAAACCTCACCCAGCGAAATCGTCGGGAACTCGACCGGCAGCGCGCCGGCCGCCAGCACGCCGCGCTTCACCGCTTGCAGCAGTTCGGGGAAGTGGCGGTGGCAATTGTTGAAGCCGGAGCCGGTGTAGGCGATGCCGACCACGGGCTTGGCCAGCATCTCGTTCGAATAGCCCATCGACTTGGCAAAAGAACGCCGCAGATAGAGCGAGAAGTCGCGGTCGCCGTAGTTGGTGAGACCGTTTGCAATGCCGACCGGTTTTTCGCTCATGTGAAAAATTGACCCCTGAATTGAATGCGCCGCGCGCTAGATAATCAGGTTCCAGCCGGAATGCGAATCGAAACCGGCGGCCGTTTCGCGCGCGGCAGTTTCGTCATTGCGGTGGCGAAGTAGCCGAAATACCCGAGCACCCAGGGAACAAGGCGGAACGTCGACTGGCCGCCGAACAAGCGGTCGATCGAGATGATGGGCACTTCGCCGAGCTTCAAGCCGAGCAGATGCGCGCTGATCGCCATTTCAAACGCGATGGCCCAGCCGACGGATTTGGCGTCCCGGCTCAAGGCTTCGAAATCGGCACGCCGGAACATCTTGATGCCCGTTGTCGAGTCGGACAGGCCGGTGCCCGAGGCATGAATGAGGAGCCAGTTTGCGAGCCGGGAGAGCGCATGCCCGGCTATCGAGCCGCCGAGCCGGCGGCCGCCGTGGGCATAACGTGTGGCGCTGACGAACTCGGCGCCCTCATCCATCAGCGCCAGCATGTCGTCGATGGCGAGCACCGGTCCGACCTCGTCGGCCGCGAACAGCAATATCCGCTCGCCTTTCGCATCGGCGACGCCGGCGCGGATGGCGTAGGCGACACCCTTGCCCGTCGTATTGAGCACCGGACGCACGCCAGGAAAGCTCAGGCGCGCTTCTTCCACCACCGCGATGCTGGCGTCTTTCTCGTCGTCGAAAATGACCAGTATCTCATGCGGCACGACCAGGGCCGCGTTCAGAATCCGCAGCATGACCCGCAGATTGAGAACTTCGTTGCGAACCGGCAGCAGGATTGAAAGTGTGACGGGCGTATCGATCATGACACCTGCGCGGGCCGATAACAGAGAATGCGGTCAAGCACATCGTTCGTCCGCCGCCAGCCATTGCGTTCCAGCCAGGCCGGGAGATGGCGCTCGATGACGGCGCACACCACCAGCGCCGTCAGCAGCCACATGCCGAAATAATATCGCGGCGTGGCGGCATAGATCAGATCGACGACATATTCGGCCATCACGGCGGCTCCGATCAACCGCAGCCACGGATCGTATTCGCGCCCGCGGAAAACGACATAGCCGACGGCGACGACCGCGGCCGCGTGAAGGGGAATGGTCGCGGCCAGATCCCCCGCGCCGTGCAGCCAGGCGCCAATCTGAATGACGGCGCGGGCAAGATAATCGCCGCCCCAGTCGAGCCGGATGAATTCAAGAAACGCGGCTCCATATTCCCACGGCGCCATGACATAGGTCCCGGGCAACTGGGCATTGCTGCTGAACAGCACAAATACATTGCCGAAATACCAGTTGTGCAGCGGCATCACGAGCACCGGCAAGAATCCGATGCACAAGCCGGCCACCCGGCGCCATTGACCGCTGGCCAGCGCTGCCAGCCCGGCGCCGCCAAGCAGAATACCCGGCATCGGCGCAACAATCGGTTTCATGAAGATCGCCAGCGCCAGCAGCAAAGCCGCGCCGGCGGCCGAACCCATATCGCGCGGCGCGCCGCCGCGCGGCCCGATCAGAACCCAGGCGCCCCAGAACAGGAAAATGAACGCGATCGGATCGGCAAAGCCGTGGGAAGACCACTTCGCGTAATGGAAGAAACTTGAGCCGAACACCGCGCCGGCCGGCGTCGCGGTAAAGATCAGCGCGACGCGCCAGGCGAAGGCATCGGACAGGAAACGCTTGAACAATGCGAGGACGACGATCGGCAACAACAGCATCAGCGACAGGTAACCGAGATTGGTGTCGCCGAAAACGATCATCTCAAGCGCCCGAAAATAGCGAAGCCCAGGACCGCCATAATAATACACCGCCTCGCCGCCCATCAGCGCGGTCATGACTTTGCCATCGATGAGGTGCTGCAGGATTTCGCGGCCGACGCCAGTGTAGAACAACCCGTCATCGCCACCGTCCATCGGGCGCCAGCCGCCGATGAAACTGGCGTCGCTTATCGCAATGACGATCAAAGCCAACCCAATAAGAATGAAGGGACGCGCGGTGTCCCGCAGACGCACGCGCACCAGCAAGACCAGCACGGCGACCAAGGCAAGGCATCGCGCCGCCGCCATGACAATTAACTTTGCATCGACCGAAGCCGGTGCATCCAGCTTCATCGCCAAAACATTCGGCTCAATCGAAACCGCGAATATCTGGCTGCCGATGTCCTGTTGGCCGATGCCGCGGCAGGCCATGTCAGCATGACGTACCGGCGTGTAGCGGCCTTCGGCGCCCGGCCACATCACATCGCCGCGCCAGCAAAGCTGCGAGCCGGCATAATCGGAGGGGAAGCGCAGCATCATGAACCAGGGCATGGCGATGCGCCATCGATCCAGCCCCATCCAGATTTTCGTGTTGCGATCGGCGCGATGGACATCGGGGCCGGCCGTGTACCAATTGTAGCCCGCATCGTTGACGAAGCCGAGGCGCAGCCAGACTGCGTTGTCGAAGTCGATCGACGTGAAGGAGCGGGAGAATTCCGCATTCTGCAGCACCCCGTCGCCGGACAGCGCATAAAGCCGGTCGGGGAATTTCTGGTCCAGCCAGCAGCCTTCCGATTTGGGCTTGCAGTGTACCGAAGGCGGGTAAACCCTATCGAACTCCGATTTCATGTAACGATAAACGTCGGGCGGCAACTGGCGCTCGAACACGTTGCCCGGCTTGACCGGCAGGAACACGTTCTCGCCTTCCGCGATCGGCGTCGGCGCCAGCAGCAGCGGCAAGCATGCGGCGACCGCAACCACGACGGCGGCGGCGAGCCAGTTTCGCAAGCGCAAAGTCAGCGCGCCGCAAAACACCGCAACAGTAACGACGAGAAGCGGCGCGTAGCCTGACAACCGGTTGATCGGCAGCCCGACCGCCACGATCAAAAGCGCGAACGCCAACAGGCGCCACCAAGCGCTGCGCGTCACCGGAGGCGATGCGTCTGGTGTGTTGCCAAGCGCAATCATGTTCTAGGATAGCCCAATCTGACCTGAAACAACCGGGCCCCCATGCCAGAATACCAGTCCAGCGCTTTTTTCAAGATCGGAATCGACGTCCACATCGGGCCCCAAGTCGATATCCGCAGACCGCATCTCGTCACAATAGGCGACCATGTCGCCATCGACAACGGGGCCTATATCACGACAGCCGCCGAAATCGAAGACTATGTTCATATCGGGCCCTACGTGACCGTGATCGGCGGCGAGCGCGCCAGATTGATCATGCGCAACTTCACCAATCTTGCCGCCGGTTGCCGTGTCATCTGCGGCAGCGACCGGTTTATGGGTGAGGGCCTGATCGGACCGGCGTCGCTGCCCGATCGATACAAGGATCGCATGAAGCTGGCACCGGTCATTCTCGAAAACTTCGCCAATGTCGGAACCAACGCCGTGATCATGCCGGGCGTCACGCTGGCGGAAGGATCGGTGATCGGGGCGTGCTCGCTGGTCACCGCATCCACCGAACCGTGGACGATTTACACCGGCACGCCGGCGCGAGCGATCAAATCGCGGCCGCGCGAAACCATGATTCGATATGCCGCCGAACTCGGATACCTCAACGGCGCAAGGCCGAAACAATAACCGCGCCGATCCGGTCGAAGTCGGCCTCGGTCAGATCGAGACGCGACGCCAGCCACATGCCGCGACGGGAAATATCGATGCTGTTGGGAAACTGCCGGTCGTCGGCCCGGTACGGCGCCTGACGATGCAGTGGATGCCAGAAAGCACGATGCCCGATCTTGTCAGCGTCGAGAGCGGCGGCGACGGCGGCGCGGTCTTCGACCAGCAGATCGGTCCACTGGCGGACCTCGCCGGGCTCCGACTGCGGCGGCAGCCCGATCGGCATAGGCCTGATCGCGGCGGCGGGCGGTGGCGAGCCGCTGCTCGATCTCGTCGAATTGCGGCAAGGCGACCGCGGCCTGCAAATCGGTAAACTTGAAATTGAAACCGAGAACCGGATGGTCGTCGTCGCCGCCGCTGCCGCCGGTGCGGCGTCCCTGATCCTTCAGTTCGCGCAGCCGGTCATGCATGCCGGCGTTGTCGGTCACGATCATGCCGCCTTGGCCGGCGGTGATGGTCTTGTTGGCGGAAAACGAGAAGCAGCCGCACAACCCGGGCGATCCGAGCATGCGCCCGCCATGGCGCGATCCGAGCGCCTCGGCTGCGTCGCAGACGATCGCAATGCCGGCCTTGCGGCAGATCGGCTCAAGTCTCGCATAGTCGGCGCCCCGGCCGTTGACATCGACGGTCACCAGCGCGCGCGTGCGCGGCCCGATCGCAGCCTCGACGGCATCCGGATCGACACCGAAACGCACCGGCTCGATATCGACCAGCTTCACGCTGGCGCCGGCAAGCCGGACCGCGTTGGCGGTGGCGATGAATGTCAGATCGGGGACCAGAACTTCGTCGCCCGCCCCGATGCCCGCGGCCATCAGCGACAATGCGATCGCGGCGGTGCCGCTGGACACCGCCACGGCATACCGCGTGCCGACAAATGCCGCGACCTTGCGCTCGAATTCGCGGGCCAGCGGCCCATCGTTGATATACTGACGTTCCAGGACGTCGCGCAACCCGTCGAGTTCGCGGTTGGTCAGATGCGGACCGAACCAAGCAATGGGCTTACGTGAACCGTCCGTCGAGTTTGGCATGCCAGTTGAATTCGCCGAGAAAATGGGCCTTCCGGCCAGGTGCGAGAAACTAGTGGTTATCTACATCACGAATAACTAGAAATGCAAAGCCTCGCCCCCGCTTTCGAGAATACGATGACCGACCCGGCATACGCCTCTTCCTGGACGCCACAGTCATGAGCACGCCGCGAATTCTGGTTACCGGCGGATCGGGCTTCATCGGCTCGGCCTTGGTCAAGGCGCTGGTCAAGTCCGGCGCGCAGGTGCGCGTACTCGACGACAATTCGCGCGGCCGGCCGCGCCGTCTGCATGCGGTCGAGGAAGAGATCGAATTCATCGGCGGCGATATCCGCGATGCCGCCGCGGTCGATGCCGCCACCAAGGGCATGGACGAGGTGCATCACCTCGCCTTCGTCAACGGCACGGAATTCTTTTACACGCAGCCCGACCTGGTGCTCGATGTCGGCGTGCGCGGCATGATCAATGTCATCGACGCCTGCCGCAAGCATAATGTCAGCAATCTCATTCTTGCCTCGTCGTCGGAGGTGTATCAGACGCCGCCGCAGGTGCCGACCGACGAGAGCGCGCCTCTGTCGGTGCCGGACGTCTTGAACCCGCGCTATTCCTATGGCGGCGGCAAATTGATCAGCGAACTGATGACGATCAATTACGGCCGCAAGTATTTCGAGCGCGTGCTGATTTTCCGGCCGCACAATGTCTATGGCCCGGACATGGGCTTCGAGCATGTCGTGCCGCAATTCGCGCTGCGTTTGCGCAAGCTGGCGGACGCGCAAGCCGAAGGCACGTTGCGTTTCGACATCCAAGGCAGCGGCGAGGAAACCCGCTCGTTCTGTTATGTCGATGACCTCGTGGCCGGCGTCATGGCGATGCGCGACAAAGGCGAGCACCTGAACATCTACCATGTCGGCACCACCGAAGAGCTGTCGATTGCCGACGTCGCGCGCAAGATCGCGGCCGCTGCCGGCCGCAGCATTGAGATCGTGCCCGGCAAGTTGCAGGCCGGCGGCACGCCGCGCCGCTGCCCCGACATTTCTAAACTGGCGGCACTCGGCTATAGACCGCGCGTCACGCTCGACGAGGGCTTGAAGCCGACTTTGGACTGGTACTGGAAAAACGCCGATCTGGCGCCGAAAGACAAGAATTGAGCAGTCGCCGCAAATGCTGCGCGCTCCCTCTCACCGTTGGGGTAAGGGGGTTACTGAGTCGAGGGTTTGCAACCCCTCACCCGGCACCCTTCGGGTGCCGACCTCTCCCTATGGGAGATGTGTAGTGCGAACGACGCTTATGAATAACGAAGGAGACTTCACTTGGTAGGCCCCACCAAAATCGCACGCGGCGCCGGCACCGGCGGCAGCGTTCCGGTCGAACAGTGCCAGATCTGCGGCTCGGAAAAGCTCGATGCCGTGCTGTCGCTCGGCTACATGCCGCCGGTCAACCAGATGGTGCCAATCGGCCAGGTGCCGAAACAGCAGCCGTGGTTTCCGACCGACCTCCTGCATTGCCGCGACTGCGATCTGGTGCAGCTTGGGCTGGCCGTCGATCCGGTCATTATCTTTCCGCCGGAATATCCCTACACATCGGGCACCACCAAATTGCTGCGCGACAACTTTGCCGATCTGCAGCGCGAAAGCGCCGCGATGCTGGGCCTGACCGAAAAAGACCTCGTCGTCGATATCGGCTCCAATGACGGCACGCTGATCTCTAATTTCCAGAAGGCCGGCAACCGCATTCTCGGCATCGAGCCGACCGACGTCGGCGACATCGCCAATGCGCGCGGCATCCCGACCATCAAACGCTATTTCGGCAAAGCGGCGGCGGAAGAAGTGCTGGCGTCGCACGGCCCGGCCAAGCTGATCACCGCCGCCAACTGCTTTGCCCATATCGAGGACGTGCACGCCATCGTCGAGGGCATCGTCGCCATGCTCAGCGACGACGGCGTGTTCATTTCAGAATCGCATTATCTCATCGGCCTGCTCGACACGCTGCAATACGACACCGTCTATCACGAGCACCTGCGCTATTATTCGGTGGCCAGTCTCAAGCATCTCCTCGACATGCACGGCCTCGAAGTGTTCCACGCGCGGCCGATCCCCAGCCATGGCGGATCGATCCGCGTTTATGCCGGCCGCAAGGGCAAGCACCCCGTGCAGGACAGCGTGGAAAAAATGCTAGACGCCGAGCCGCGCGGCGAGGCGATGGCCAAGCGCCTAAAGGAGTTCAAGCACGACGTGCTGCTGTCGAAGCTGCGCCTTTTAGCGATGCTCAAGGACCTCAAGGAAAACAACGCCCGCGTCGTCGGCATCAGCGCACCGTCGCGCGCCTCAACTTTGTTTAATTATGTCGGGCTCGACGACGGCATCATAGACTATGTGTGCGAAATTCCCGGCTCGCTGAAGATCGGCAAATGCATGCCGGGCACCGCGATACCGGTGGTCGACGAGACGAAGCTGTTCGAAGATCAGCCGGAATGCGCCATCATCTTCTCCTGGCACATTGCCGACGAACTGGCGCCGAAGCTGCGCGCCAAGGGCTACAAGGGGCAATTGATCTCACCGTTGCCGGTGCCGCGGTTTCTCTAGGCCACATGGTGAGGAGCGCTGCGAAGCAGCGCGTCTCGAACCATGGGGCCGCCCATCCTTCGAGACGGCGCTTCGCGCCTCCTCAGGATGAGGCTGAAAGGGTCGCGAACCCG